>Ga0209501_10000066_pt1 | contig 131102 bp, 124 predicted proteins | sample ArcticOcean_MG_C_4_FD_187434 | JGI IMG/M metagenome (GOLD analysis project Ga0209501, IMG submission 187434) | Marine microbial communities from western Arctic Ocean - ArcticOcean_MG_CB4_134 (SPAdes) (version 2) | ecosystem: Environmental > Aquatic > Marine > Oceanic | place: Arctic Ocean... | reverse complement strand
TATTCGATACGTCGCCCCGAAGTATCGATATTGTGTCACCTTCGATTCCAATTGCTGCGTGAAATCCCGGACTCCCGGTGCCATCAATAATAAAACCATCTTTAATAAGGAAATCTATCATGGATTATCTATTTTGCATTTCAGCTCTTTGCTTTCGGGCATGCTTGAATGATTTGATAGAATTTATAGTGTAATCAATACCTAATATGAACAAAATCAGTTGTTCTATTGTCGAAAGACCAAGGTCTCCTTCAATTAATGATTGAATACCCATTGCTCCTCCTGCTATACATAATACAGCCAATAACACTGCTATATGCATAAACAACGATCTTCTTTCAGGCATCTTTCTAGCTAGGAACGATATGATGAGAAAAAGCAATCCAATGACAGTTGGAATTAATGCTGTAAAACTTGTCAGATTTCCACCTTGAACAGAAGCTATTACGAAGAATAATATCCCAAGAGCAATAAGGAGCATGGCGACCACCATGGTGTATTTTGGCATATCAAGTGATTTTGATAATCGTAAAACGGAAAAAAGGCAAGGGCTAAAGTTTTCCATGGTGTTTGGAGCACTCTACAGTTTTGTGATCTGTTAAGCAAGCGTTATCTCAAGGTAAGGGAAACAATCTAAACCGCTTGACGCCTGTCATGGGAATTATGGGAGGCCGTTATTCGTTGTGGTTGAACCCAAAATGTATATCAATATGCCATTATATCGATAGTAGTTGTATGGTCTAGGCTAGATTTGGAACCACGGGTTTATTAGTGTGTCTTTTGTGAGCCGCATTAGGGGGGTCCCAATTTTACGAGTACGTAGTCGCAGACTTCTGGGGCTGTTTCTGAGCACCCGATTGAAACGTTTTTGATAAACTTAGTCAAGTATCCGTCTAATTGGTTCATCGCTGTAGCTTTATCCTGTGTTGAATTAGGTATGGGATGGGCCGAAAACACCAATACGTTTAACCTGTGATCCTGCCCATCAACTGTGATATTGCCAGTCCATGGTTCATTCCATTCGGCTATGTTGTAATAAGGGGAAGTATAATCGTATATACTCGCTACTACTTCTTCGAATCCTAGCTCTTCTATATCACCTAGAGTTATCAGGTCTGTGTTTGCCCCTACGCGTTCCTGTTTTTCTTCTGAACTAGTCCATTTAGATTCAGTTATATCGTCAGTACCAGCCCTTCCATCATCGCAAGCTGGAAATAGGGCTAGGGTCATTATCGTGAGGAACAATATCATCGTCTTGAAATTCATAACAACATACCTTTGAAAAAATTCGATTATTCTCTGGACCCTATTATTAAACCTTTGATCAATTATAACAATATGTAATCCAAGCGTAATACAACGGTTTTAAGTAAATTGTAACAAATGTTTCGTATACAACACATAGAATGTTCCGACGGGAAATGGGTGAAAAAGAAGTTTATGTAGGGAAATATTCTACCGGTCCGACATTATTGAGGAGGCGAATTATTTAATGTTGTCATATATAGGGTTGTAGTTTTTAGATGGATATGGGCGCACGTTTCTTGTTCGGATTGGCAGTATGGATGCTAGTAGCCTTTAACATAGATTGAATTGCTGACAGTGTCTAACCTCAGCCAGATTCATCCATTTCTTTATTGGGTGTTAAAAAAAACAGGAGTGGTGGTAGTACTATAAGTGACGCAGTCAGCGCTAGAAAAATCATTATTGCGGTAAGTTGTCCATATGAAGAGAACATCGGCATAGGTGCGAATCCAATTATTGAGAAACCAACTATGCTTGACGCCGCTGAGGCAACTAAGGCTACCCCAGTTCCACGTGCCGCTTTCCGCAAAGCGGTCAACTTGTCAGGATTTCTTCTTAGCTCCTCCCTAAATCGCTCAGTCATATGGATCGAATAATCTATACCGACACCTATTGAAAGGGCTCCAATAGTTGCCGTGACAAAGTTTAGGGCGAATCCCCCGATGTACATTATCCCATACAGCCATGTCACGACTAAACCGATTGGAACAATTGTTATCAATGCATATCGTACAGATCTCATAGTTATAAGTAGTAGTAGGAAGGCCCCGGCTGCAGCTATGGGCATTGATCGTTGTAACGTATTCGTTGTGGCCTGCAGTTGGGCATTTCTTGTGAACGGGGAGCCGGTCAAGCCAGCGAGAGATATGTCTGTATTACTTTCCAAAATATCGAGACGCTTATCCAAGTTTTTGTATGCAGATATTACCGTGGATTGTTCGCGGCTACCTGCTATTGGAACCTCTAAAATTGTGACATTATTCTTTGAGTTTAGCGTATCATGATATAGGATCTGACCAATGTGTTCCGGTGTATAACGTAAAGTTTTACTGTCAAGTGGTAGGCCATGCACAGTTATAAAATCAAAAATGGCGTTTACCTGTTCTTTTGTATTTGGTATTCCGTGAACGTTTGGATCCGTAAAGACTACACCCGATGTTTGAGTTATGGTCTCTACCAGCGATTTATTGGAAGCTACGTTTTTGACCAGATCTATCAAGTGTAATCCTGTAAGAACCTGATTATCACCGTAGGTAGCTATTTCTGGCACCTCTGATAGCTCATCTATGAATTTGTTAATCGCAAGTAATGTATCAGGATTTGTTAGATCACCTTTGATATATGCTAATCCTGGTTCTCCCGCTTTAGTGCCCATGTGTTCATCAAGTTTGTCTAAGCTTACGACTAGATCTGACCTGTAATCAAAGAAATCCTTTACGTCGAAAGTTGGTTCTAGTTTTAGTGCAAACCAAACGCAGACGGTTGTGAAAACTACGGTACACATAAGTACTGGTCCTGCTCTCTTTGCTAGTCCTATAGTAAGAGTTTCCACGAATGAGGTGGCATCCAATCGGTTAAACGAACTTCGATTCGGTACACAGATTACCCTATCAGGCTTTCGGGTATGCATTAAAAGAATGGGGATCACTATGAAAATAAATATACTTACAAATAATAGTATGATTCCGGTCAGCTTACTTGCAGCTACAAGGAATATTATTGATGTAGCGAATGCAGATGCCGTTGCAATTCCAGCACACAACTTGAATAAAATTTGGATTCTGGGACTATGAATTATGGGTCTTGGACTGAGGGTTTCAATCTTCATTAGTGTAATAGGCACGATAATCCCTAGCACTACGAAAGCCGATGATACTGCTATAGCCGCGCCTATACCGAATTGGATCACTGCTTCTATGCCTGACGATATATTTGAAAGAAAGGCTATGCTGTCGGATAACATAGCGAGAACAAGGGCACCGAACACACCAGACAAACCTACAGCCAAAGCAGTCTTGGAGTCCGCTTGAGAGTATTTTTCCTCCTGATACCTTCTAATGGCATGAACTGCGAAGTCCACACCTAGGGCTATCATGGCGATGGGTACTATCAAATCTATGATTAGGCCTCCCTTAAGTCCAATAAGAGCAGAAATCCCCTTGAGCCAAACCATTAATATGCCTAATCCTGCACTAGTTAAAACCATTGCCCAATAAGATCGTAGGCTTATCCATACTATTAAGCTTGCTGCTATCACGGTTAACATAATATACATGCCAGCCGTTTGGCCCTGATCGAACGATTCCAAATTCACATCGATAGCGATTCCCCAAAGCCGATAATATGATTCAGTACCGCGTAGAGTAGATTGGACATTGCGGTTGAATTCCTCTTTTCCTAGAGTGACTTCATCTGCACCTACTCCGATAGACAAGGTTCCCCCTCCCAAAAGCTGATTGTCTGCGAGAACCGAAAACATTGTTGCGGGAGATATCCAGTAGTCTATTTCATGGTCTCCGATCACCCGCTTTTCGCTAGAAGAGTCTTCTGCTAAAAAGGCTTTCATGTTCGAAAACTTTGGATTAGATAGGACTTTATGAACGGCTATTTTTACCTCATCGTTTGTTGCATGCTCTAGGGTAGTCTGAAGATCCGGATCACTAATCAGAATGTTTTGAACTGCGAATGCTATATTGCCAGCTATGCCTACTGTTTGAATATCTGTGTTGGGATTAACAAAAGAATAAAGATATGGTTGGGACGGCAATCCCTCCGGAGTAAGCCTACCTATTCGATCTTTTTTCAGAAGCTCCTGAGAGTTTTTGTATAATTCCAACAACGAATTACTAGTAAGTATGTCACCATTCTTTGCCTCGGCTAGGTAAGCCGTTTGATGGGTGGGAGCTGAGAAAAGGGTATCAACATCAGTTTGCAGGTCAAAAACTTCTCCTCCCGGATCTTGTGAAGCAATCTCGTCCGGTGCCATATAGATTGTTGGTATAGCTAACAGTAAGGTGATTATCATTATGGTAGAGATCACCAGCCATGGTCTCTGTAGTAATAGGCTTATGTGACCCGGTATGAACGGGTTAGTTTTCACGTGGGATTATCCTTGTAATTGTAGAATGTCTCTAAAGAAGGCGATAATTATAAGCCTGGGAATTCTTCGAAAACAACAGAGATCATGGGATTTATAATCGTCCTTAAATCACTCTTGGTTCTTAGGTTGCAGGTGCTGCGTATAGTGTTGTCAGATTATCAAACGTAGATCTTAGTTTGCTTTATTTTTGGAATCCGAGTTGGCGCCATATCTCATAAACAATGATTGATACTGCATTCGAAAGATTCAAGCTGCGATTAGCAGGCATCATTGGTATGCTGATACGGTTGGCATAATTAATTCTTGAGACTATTTGCTGAGGCAATCCTGTACTTTCTGGGCCAAAAATTACTGTGGTATCGGGTAGATACACTGGGGCGGTATAGATAGTTGGTCCGTTAGGGAGTGTGCCATATATGGAATTTATATCAGAAATTCTGAAAACCGACTCAATCGACTTATGCATCGTAATTTTGGCTAGTTCTCCGTAGTCCAATGATGCCCGCCTAACATGTGCTTGGTCTAAACTAAACCCCAACGGTTCAACTAGGTGTAAATGTGCACCTGTGTTTGCGCATAATCGGATAATGTTACCGGTATTTTGTGGTATCTCTGGTTCATATAAAACTACATTCATTATTTTTATATCAAGAGTATAATTTGTTGGAATGTCTAAGGGTATAATCTATGTACACTTAATCATAGATAAATACAAGGGATCGTTTGTGTCATATGAAAAAAATGGGTTTGCAAAATATGAAGATTGCGGTTGTGGATTATGAGTCTGGGAATCTGCGGAGTGTAATACAAGCGCTAAGATCTGCGCAGATTGATCCTATCGTATCCGGAAATCCGGACCAAATCTTGTCATCTGATGCTTTAATATTACCTGGTGTAGGGTCAGGTAACGCTGCCATGAAAGCGCTGGAGCAAAAACAATTGACGGAGGCTATACGCGAATTCATCGGTTCAGGGCGGCCATTTATGGGCATCTGCTTAGGGCTCCAATTACTTATGGACATGACGGATGAAGGAGGAGGAGTGGAGTGTCTCAGCGTCATTAGCGGGACAGTAGAAAGATTGCCGTCCGAGTATAAGGTCCCACACATGGGTTGGAATCAAGTGGTAATGAACAAAGAACATAATATAATGAGAGGAATTAATCCATCTGCATATTTCTACTTTGCACATAGTTATTATTCTGTTCCTGCAGATCCAAATGTAGTTTTAGGCACTACAAGTTATGGCATTGATTTCTGCAGCATATTGGTCAGAGATAATGTTTTTGCTACCCAATTCCATCCTGAAAAAAGCGGGTCTGTTGGGCTACAGATTTACAAAAATTTTGTTCAAAACGCTATAGAATAAGAAATGGATATCTAAACTATAATGGAGATAATTCCAGCCATTGACATCAAAAATGGATCGTGTGTACGTCTCTACCAAGGAGATTTCAATCGGCAAACCCTTTTTTCCGATGATCCCATAGATGTTGCCCTGCGATGGAAAAATGCGGGGGCACGTCGAATACACATTGTTGATTTGGATGGGTCTCGTACTGGGTTGCAGATAAACTTAGATATAATCAAGTCTATTAATTACCGTACAAATGTGCCCCTCCAAGTAGGGGGTGGAATAAGGGACTTAAAGACTGCCCAGATTTTGTTGAACTCCGGGATAGATCGGGTTGTTCTAGGAACAGCGGCAATTGAAAACCCTGATATGATTGAGCATCTTTGTAATATGTGGGGTAGTCAGCGCGTTGTAGTGGCGTTAGACGCAAGATCTGAACGAATTGCTATTAAGGGGTGGATAAAAGAAACGTCTGTTAGTGTATCTACCTTGGCGACACATATGTCTAGTCTTGGAGTTCAGAGGTTCCTTTACACCGATATTTCTCGAGACGGGACCATGACGTCACCAAATTTTGAGGGAGTACGGAAACTTGTTGTTGAGACCAATAAGTCAATTTTGGCTTCTGGGGGAGTTTCTTCGCTCAAGGATGTCGAGAAGCTATCAAATATCGGTGCAGAAGGTGTGATCCTAGGAAGCTCTCTTTACAAGGGAAACATATGCTTGGAAGAAGCTATTAGAATCGCGGATCAAGACCAGTAATTCATGTTGCAAAGTTGAAAATTTATACCAAATATACACTTAAATCCAACTGTATGGAGAATATCATCATCAAAAATAGTTTCACATTATATATCCCTTTTTACGACCGATTTGGGGGCGTCGATAATGGACGTTTATATGTAGGCTATCATGCTTGCTAAACGTATTATCCCTTGTTTGGATGTGGATGCTGGTCGTGTAGTCAAAGGAATAAGCTTTGTGAAATTGAGAGATGCTGGAGATCCCGCGGAGTTAGCCGCAGCTTATGATCGTGAAGGTGCTGACGAACTAGTTTTCCTAGACATAACTGCAAGCTCGGGTTCTAGAGAAACTATGATTAGCGTAGTCGAAAAAGTTTCTGAAAAGGTATTTATACCGCTCACTGTTGGGGGTGGAATCCGAACTGTTGATGATATTCGTAAAATACTGAGGGCCGGTGCGGATAAGGTATCAGTGAATACTGCGGCTGTGCTAAACCCATGTTTAGTCAAGGAAGGGGCTGGACGATTTGGTAACCAATGTATGGTAGTTGCTATTGACGCTAAGGCCGTAGGATCAGCAAAAAATCCCGAAATTTTAAATGATCTAGCTTTGGATGAAAATTCGGCCTGGGAAGTATACACACATGGGGGTCGTAATCCCACCAACATAGATGTTGTAAAATGGGCAACCAAGGTGGAAGAGCTAGGGGCAGGAGAAATTCTTCTCACAAGTATGGATAAAGACGGACACCAAAATGGTTATGATATTGAACTAATACGCACGGTATCAGAACAAGTTTCAATTCCAGTTATAGCTAGTGGCGGAGCGGGTAATTTAGAGCATTTATATCAAGCTTTTGAGCTGGGAAAAGCAGATGCAGTATTGGCTGCAAGCATATTCCATTTTGGAACATATTCTATATCAAATGCCAAGCAATTCCTTGATGATAGGGGGATTGTGATTAGAGGGTGATTGATGGTTTGGAATATGGGGTTGAAACCGTGGGTCAAGGGCTTGAGTCTCAGGAGTTCCGCCAAAAACCTAAGCAATAATATACATGTTCAAATGTAAACTCGCATTACTGCTCAGTACTATTTCTATGCGTTCATGAAAGAAGTCCAAACCATTCAGATGCTATTAGTGGCAAGGAAAAAGCCAGAGAAAATCTTAGATAGAATTGGATGGAGTAATCCCTCAGATTATTTTTTGATGTGGCTGCGTGTCTCTCGTGCCCATCTTTTTCGGGGGAAGTTATGCCCTATGAATCGCTCTATTGCTTTCCATTTTTTTGTTTCGTTGGGCATTAGGAAAGTTATAGATTGCCCATGTTGACCCATGCGGCCAGTACGTCCTGTACGGTGTGTGAATAGTTGAGGGGAGTCAGGTATATCAAAATTAATGACCTGATCTATCCCTTTGATATCAAGTCCGCGCGCAGCAACGTTGGTAGCGACTAAAACAGGCAATTTTCCGGAACGGAATTTTTGCATCACTCGTTCTCGTGCGTTTTGACTAAGGTTGCCTTGAATTGCTTCGGCTTGATATCCAACATCTGTAAGGCGGGTGGCTAGTTTCTTTACGCCATGTTTTGTGCGTCCAAATACCAATGTTAGGCCAGATTGGTCAGATAGAAGTGTAGTCAAAGCTTTGAGTTTATCAAACTGGTCAATTTCATAGACTATATGTTCGATATCGGGAGGTGTGGTCATGTCAGCATCTACCTCCACTGTTTTTGGATTGGTGAGGTGCTTTTTAACTGTCTTTGCTACCCAATTAGGTAACGTCGCAGAAAATAGGGCGGTCTGTCGCTTACCTGGTGTAGCTGATATGATTTTTTCAACGTCTTCGGCCATACCCAACTCAAACATTGCATCGGCCTCGTCTATAACTAGCATCTTGAGATTATTTGGTGTCAGATTTCCTTTCCTAATGTGATCTAGCATGCGTCCGGGCGTTCCGATAACTATTTGGCTGCCTCTATTAAGTAGTTTTTTTTCCGGAAACATCGAGTGACCTCCATATAGAAGAGCGACATTCAGGGAACGTCGGTTTGCCAGTGGCTTCACAACGTTGGCTATTTGTATAGCAAGTTCACGTGTAGGAGCCAGGATGATAGCCTGGACTACCCTGACACGTGGATCAGATTTTTCTATTATCGGTATGGTAAAGGCCAATGTTTTCCCGGAGCCTGTCCTGGCCTGCCCTACAAGATCATGGCCGTCTTGCAAAAATGGTATGGCTGCTTCTTGAATTGGCGTAGGGTCACTAATACCCATGCTGGCAATCGATGCCCTTGTAGTAGGCATAAGATTGATTGAAGAGAAAACATTGGGATATGTCTCTTTTTCATCATTCGTGGATATATTGGATGGCAAACCTTTATCTTTCAGGAATCGCTTTGATGGCAAACCAGCATCTTTTGCGGATCGATTTGATGACAAACCTTTATCTTTCAGGAATCGATTTGATGGCAAACCAGCATCTTTTGCGGATCGATTTGATGACAAACCTTTATCTTTCAGGAATCGATTTGATGGCAAACCAATATCTTTTGCGGATCGAGTTGATGACAAACCTTTATCTTTCAAGAATCGCTTTGATGGCAAACCAATATCTTTCAGGGATCGAGTTGATGGCAAATCAATATCTTTCAAGAATCGCTTTGATGGCAAATCAATATCTTTCAGGGATCGCTTTGATGGCAAATCATCCGGCTTACGAGATGTGAAACAATCCAAACAATACAGGTCTTTCCCAGGGATTGGCACGAACGGTACAGAGGCTGTTTTTCCACAAGAGGTACAGTCTGCTTTGTAGGTGTGAGTACGTGACTTTATGTGTTTTGAGCGTTGTGACTTTTTGGTTGTTGCGGTCTGCATGAATGCGCGCGCTCCTAATATGCGTTAATTTGTGGAACATGAGAGTCAGCGCGATTCAGTCAGTGGGGTATGGTGGAAAGAAGCGAATCTATGCCATTCTCTACCGAAACCCAGCCTTTATCGGCGGGCTGCCTAAAGTGTATCCTACTATTATCCTATCAAAAACAGGTGTGTTTTTCAATCTGTCTGTAACCTAAGCCGTATGGAAGGGCTGACTATATGCTTTCTAGTAGCTTGAAGAAGTAGAACTGAGAGCGACCTTAAGAATCTCCCTGCCGTTCCTCTAATCCATTTTTTCACACTTAGGGGTCATGTCATTGGGGTTCTCGTTGTCTTTTATCAGTCTTTCAAGTACCCCCTTTGAGGCTAAGCGGAAGTCTATTCTGGGCTTTGTAAACAGAGAGTTAGGGGTTGGAATCCCTTCAGATCCACCACTTTCTAGATTGGTTCTTATTCCTTCTTCCAAGTAATCCTTCCTGTTCGATTAAGCTAACGTGCAGAATTAAGCATAATTGGGCTTTGCAAGCAGGAGGTTAGGGATATATATCCCCCTCTACCTCACAACAGCCTTATATCATCCTCGCTATGCACTCTCATTCCCCAGTATTCAGCGTTCACTCTTGCGTTTGCTTCCCCTTTAGTGCCATTTTATATAAAGGAGGCATGCATTTGCGGATAAAACATAGAGCAGTAATGGCATCAGCAGTAATCTTGCTTGCGGTGGTGACGGCATGTGGCGAGATGGAGCTAGAGCCAAAACCTGTGTCTGTTGCTACAGATATGCCTACCCAGACTGTATCTAAGCTCAAGTCGGAACTGACCGCTACTGCGACCCTTCTACCGACTGCGATTCCTACTCCAACTTTAGCCAGAGAGACTCCTGCAGTTGCAATCAATGAGTTAGATGAAATAGAACAGACTTCCGTAATCACTCAGAACAACGGCATACATTCTAGTATACCTACGTATATGGATGGAGTGTGGCTTTGTGCTAATTCAAGTGCTCCGCTTGTGGACGACTTGAGCACGGAACAATCAGAAGATTATAGCTGTTCGGTGACAGTCGAATATACAGATGAATTTGCTATTGTTAAGAGCAACGGAATCCCCAATCATGATTATGAATCTGGTCTTGGCTGTTGTGCTGCAGAGGTTGACTACGAATGGAAGATTCCGTTAAAACCGGAACTAGCTTCGTCTGTAACTTATGCGCCTAAAAGAGGGGCAATCGCCATTTCAGTTAATGGAGTCCCATTTTTTGGACCTGAAGAAGGACCTGGCGGAGACGCTGTAGCGCTACACTTTGAATATTTTGTAGAAGATAGGCAGCCAATAGTCTTAGGTTTATGTGGTGGTCATTCTGCGGGTACAACTTTCCATTATCATTTTGACGGTAATTGTGTGCACTGGCACCCAGATGCCGATGAGAAAGAGTGGAAAGATTGGGATTTGGATTTTCTTAGAAAAGACGAATCGTCTCCTGTTATAGGATTCGCATTTGATGGATATCCAATATACGGCCCTTATGGCAATGACGCACATAATCAAGTTAAAGAGATGACTTCAAGTTATCGTTTGGAAGAAGGGAAGGACGGATACGGTGGTATAGATGATTGGGAATATGTAAAAGGACTTGGAGATTTAGATGAGTGTAACGGTATAACTTCTGGGGTTCCAGGGTTAGAGGAAGCTCTCTATCATTACCATGCTTCTAAAACCAGTGGATCAGGGGAAATTGGATTTCCGTATTTCATACTTTGCTATAGCGGTGTCCCAGAGACTAGTAACATGGATCAGGGTGTCCAAGGTCCTGGTGCCGGCATGCAGCCAGGTGGAAATAATCCTCCTCCACCTCCACTGAGGAAACCAGACTGTTTGCCCCCTAATCCACCGCCTGGTAGAGATGCTTATCCACCTGACTGGTCAGATTTAAGCCTCTGCTCTTAAGAACGTTCCTGTATTTGAAGTACCCATGCGATCCACGCCCTACGCAATCGTCCACCACTAAATTAGGCATAAAGTAAGCCTTTTTAATTTAGGGTTACTTCCAGGCCTTGTTAAATTGCATCTGATGCAATAGTTGGACTATGAAAATTTGGTACGGGGTGTTACTTATAGGTCTGATGCTATCCTCCGCTTGCGGTAATGGTGTGAGTGATGCTGACATTTACTACACAAAGTAATACGGTAATTCGTGCTCATACGGTCCACACAATAGTCTTATTACTCCGTAACAGGGGGTAATATTTGGTCAGACTCTGACTCCTTAAAGCCGGCTGCGTTCCGATGACCACCACCACCCCTCAATTTGGCTACTGCACTCACATCAAAATCTCCTAGATTCCTATCCGAGCGTAAACTCCATATCTTGAGGCCATCACCCTGTACAGAAAAGCATGCCCCGAAAGGATACCGGGTATCCTTGGCGAGTTCACCGGCTACCTCACTAACATATTGTGTCTCATTTACCACAAGTACTACATGGGTATCAATTGTTACTTCAAATGCCTTTGCAACTCTATGTTGAATCTGTATTCTCTCGGAGCGCAATATCGCTTCCCCTTCTGTCTTCCATCTGCAATCACTAGAAACAACTAGATCCATTTGTTCCCAACTATCGAATGTCTTTGGAAATGATCTCCTCCACGCTTTATTCTCTTCAGTATGAGGGAGTTCTTTAGTCCACAGGTCGTAATCTTGTACGTATTCCAATAATAGGGGAATGGGTTCATTTGGGTGAAAATATTCCCATGCCAAGACAGCACCGGATTTATTCATATCAAAATGTGCGAATGCTAGGTCTGCCAAGTCATCCATTGCAGTTTTATGATGATCTAACACAACAAGTTTGCACCGAGCGGCAACGCTCTGGAGTATGTCACGCGGATACGAAAAGTCGACCACATAAACAGTCTCGCCAGGTGAGATCTCTGGAAAAGACTGCCCATGCTGGACTGGGATATATTCGGCTTGGTACCCATATTTGAGCCAAATAGCGTAAGCAGCTCCGAATCCGTCATCACATCCAGCATGGTATAGAACCTTCATCTTTCGATCTCCTTGGCTCACCGGTAATGACTGTTTAGCAATCACAACATTATCCACCTGAACAATGATTGTGCATGGAACCGGCTCGCATAAACTATGGGTTTGAAATGACCAATCCTTCTCTCGGGTCAGCTAAGTTGATTATAAACCGGAATGCCTCAAATTGTGAGTGCAGTAACACTAGCCATTCTGATCGGGATCATTAACATCAACGCCGACTAACAATAATTAGTGTTTGAAGATTCTAGGCAATGGTTCTTTAAGGTCCACGCTAGCCTATACTGCCCGAAGCGACAGACTCATGTGAAGTAGTGGGTGGAACCTACTGGTTAGGAGACCCATTTGGGATTAGCCAGAAAGAGGAGAGATATATTCGCCAACTACCTCAAGAGATTAGAAAGGAGAATACATGGTAGCGAGCAACGAAGGGGGCGAGGCGGCCTATGTAAAAACCACAGATTCTCCAACTCCGTTGGATCCGGCACTCGCAGCCGAAAGGCTAAAAGAAGTCAAACGCATCTTTGATGACCAAAGCGTCGTTTTTTGGCTTGGTTCAGGGACCTGCCTTGGCTGCATAAGGGAAAACAGTTTCATTTCATGGGATGACGAGATTGATACTGCCTCTGTAATCGGAATGCATGGTCTCCGTGAAGAAACTATTTATCGCATCGCTGATGTATTCACGAAAGCCGGGTTTTACTCACGCATTAGAAGTAATCCTCTCTATATGAGCGTTGCGTTCGTAAAAGACGGTATGAGAACCGATTGGACTTGCCACCGTATTGTCAATGGAGGGGCAATTGAGTTTCCTGGAGTGAAACTTCCTTTGTGCTTATTCGCTGAGCCTATGGAAGTTGAGTTTATCGGCCAAAAATTTCTAGTGCCAAACCCACCAGAAGCGTATCTGAAACTGAAATACGGACCAGAATGGCGAACTCCTAAGGGCTCAGGGTTTGAGGCGGACGTTGTGATGCAGGTTGGAGACGGAGACAATCTCAGCCGTGGTCGCAAGCTTCAGCGTTCGTTAAGCATGGGTATTTTTCCTCGGCCCAACAGTAGTGTGAGAATATTCGATCGGGACGGATAGTCAGTTAGCGGAGCGGAAGTACGAGTTACTGGCCTCGGCCGCTTTAAGACAGATAAGTATGGGGTAGCAAGATTCTATACCCCAAGTGAAGCTACATACGCAATGGTGATTAGGTATAAGGGGCATGAAGAAATCCTCTATCTAGAATTGCTTATTCCCGGTACCAATTATATTTATCGCCCAGGACCGATAGTCAGTCCAGCGGAACCTTACAAGGCTGGAGTACGGGCTCATGCCTTGTCTCGGAGTAAGTTGCCTTAAAAGCAAGACCTGAACATTTCCTGAAGCTGTATAGCAGTCTACTACGTGCTTTGTAAGTAGGGGGTCTGGGGTTCGAATCCCATCATCTCCACCAATAATCTGACCCACAAAGGGCATATTTTAGATTAATTCTACTTTGCACGCAGAATATCAATGGTTCGAGCCCATTATTGCCCATCAGTCTCTTTCGGTATTAAAATCCCTATAACGCGGAAAAGAGATTTAGTTGTGATGCTAGCTAAATTCATATCACTGATTTTCCAGAATCTCTCATAGTGCTTGTCCTACTGGCTATAGGATGTGGCAGGGACATTCAAGACCCCCCTTAGAAAATCTCTTTACCGCAAAGTTGCATGAATACTAAGCAGATTTACACTCTTTCTGTTTGCGAACAAGCGTAGATATGTTGAGTCTGGGTATTATTGTTACTAAGCTTTGTTAGCAACGGAAGAAGGTAAAGTAAGCCCAAGTTTGCTCAATAACTTGGTGGGATTAACCTGCAACAATTTGTGGACTTCATTTTCATCTAGACCAGCTCCTGTTGCTACCTTATAAGAAATGTCTGGGTTTAAAAGATCTGCTGGTTCGTGAGCATCGGAATCTAATAACATTAGAGCGTTTTGAGCTATCGCAATTTTTGCTACGTGACCGTTTGCAAGACTATGTCCTTTCCTCGCGGAAATTTCTAGAAAAATGTTGTTTTCACCTGCCTTGCGAGCTTCCTCAGGAGACAGAATCCCAGGATGAGCGAGCAGATCTACGAACGTAGAATTAAGAGCTGCCAAATTTGTGCCTGGCTCTACTGGTTCGGATACAGTTTCCCCATGTACGTTCACCAGTTTTGCTCCCATGGATTTTGCCTCCCTTGCAACTAGATCAATATCATCTTTGGGCACATGTGTTATTTCTACGCCTGGAATGGCAAGTATGTCCCAACGGTTGCTGGCAGAACGACAGTCTTTAACTAGTGTTCTTACAACATAATCCAAATTTCCAAAGCCGACGTGGTCAGTGATAGCTATTACCTTGTATCCTTGAATGTGTGCCCTCCGGATAAGTTCTATAGGAGAAAGAACTCCATCACTTAGGAATGTATGTGTATGGAAGTCATACATTTTGGTTATCTATAGTTCCTTTGGTACTAGGGATGGTGTTTGGCGAACGCTCATCTCTTTCCAGCGCGGCTCGCAAAGATTTCGCCAAAGCTTTAAAAGTACTTTCCGCTTTGTGATGAGCGTTTTTACCATTCAATATCTTGGCGTGTAAGTTTATTTTAGCTTCCAGGGCGAATGATTCCAAAAAGTGAGATATCATTTCTCCAGGGAGTGTTTCCACTATTTGATCCTGTAGATTGCAATCGATCTCTGCGTAGCCTCTACCACTTAAATCAACAGCTACTAGGGCAAGACTTTCATCGAGTGGAACAATGGCATGTCCCATACGGTGTATGCCTTGTCCGTTGCCCATGGCTTGCCGCAGGGCTCTTCCCAGGCAAATGGCAGTATCCTCCACTAAGTGATGCCAACCGACGTCCAGGTCACCCTTTGCGTTTAAAGTGATGTCAATTAATCCGTGTCGGCTAATTTGAGATATTAGATGGTCAAGCATGCCGTTGCCGGTGGAAATTGTGGACAGCCCTTGTCCATCTAAGTTTATGGAGAGGGATATCGTTGTTTCTCGAGTAGTTCTTTCTAGGGCAGACTTACGGGGTTCCAAACTAGTCATGACTTTCTCGTAGAGCGTTAGTGTCCTGTAGTATATATCAATGGCACTAAAACTAATACATGTTTGGCCTTCTTTATTCGCCTGCTTCTGTGGGCCTCATTCTGATTTCTATAGCATTTGCATGGGCAGTGAGCCCCTCTGACCTGGCAATAATGGATACAGCTTTGCCTATTTGATTAAACCCAGATGGCTTAAGGTTAATGATCGGCATTCTCCTAATGAATTGATGAACACCCAAAGCTGACGAAAACCGAGCTGTTCCTCCTGTTGGCATGACGTGGCTTGGGCCGGCTACATAATCTCCCACGACCTCAGGAGAGTACCTTCCCATAAAAAGTCCTCCAGCATTACGTATTTTATCTGCCCAGGACCAAGGGTCATTTATAGATAGACAGACATGCTCGGGGGATATGAAATTTGCTAACTGTATTGCCTCTTCGATGTCATCTACTAGTATTAAGCGACCCCTGTGGTCTAGTGAGGTCGAAATAGTATCTTTGCGTTCTAGGTTTTCGATTTGTTTTAGGAGTTGCACTTTTACTTTTCGAATCAAGTCAATGGAATTTGTAACAAGTATTGGGGATGCCAATGGATCGTGTTCGGCTTGTGCGAGGAGATCTGCCGAGCAATGAATTGGGTCGGCTGTATCGTCTGCTATGAGGACCATTTCTGTAGGTCCGTAAAGACCGTCCACGGCGACATCACCGAACACCATTTTTTTTGCCAGGGTAACATATATGTTTCCGGGACCACAGACTATGTCTACCTGGGGAATGGTCTCTGTGCCGTAGCTCATAGCGGCAATTGCTTGAGCTCCTCCAATATTGAAAACGCGATCAACATTTGCTATTGCAGCTGCTGCTAATACTGCTGGTGACGCAGATGGGGTGCAAAGTATGACTTCTCTTACACCCGCCACACGTGCGGGGATTGCGGTCATGAGAACCGAGGAGGGATAAGATGCGGTTCCCCCAGGCGTGTATACTCCAGCGCGGTCTAAAGGAATTGCTTTTTCGCCCAGGCCAGTAGAATTGTTAAACCAGGATTTAGGAAGTGTTGCTTGGTGGTATTCTTCGATTCGTTTTGCTGATAGTTTTAAGGCGTCTACTAGTCCTGGATCGATTTGTTTATAAGCGTTGGTTATCGCAATAGTATCTATCTCAAGAAGTTGTGAATTTATACCATCAAGGGAGCGTCTGTATTCATATAGAGCTTTGTCTCCAAATTTCCTTACGCTGTCTAGTATTTGTTTAACTGATTGTTCAGGTGAGCAAATATCAGCTGAGTTATTGGCCCTATCTTTCTCGAGAGAAATGTGTGACCTTCCATCGAACTCTTCTTTGGCTCGGGCTAGACCGTTGATTATCTTAATATTCACGAAGTAGCTCCATAGGTGTACGAACTATAGTTACAGTCATATAGGACGATGAATTAGTAGTATCAGTTTTCAAGTTGACTAAGTAATTTCGCATAAGCGTAACTCTTATCTTTAAACATGTAATTGACATCGGACGTTGTTATGTCTGTGGCGCCCAGTTTTCGTAGGTGATCGATTACTTCAAGTAGAACTCCTTGGTTTACAACAATAGTTATTGAGTAAGAAGTGTTCCCATTCACATTATACATTCTGGATATCGTGGGGCCTTGTAACCCTGCAAGATTAGGACGTTCTAATATTTTCGTTACGGTCGCCTTTTCTGATTCACCCTGGATATTAGCCGAAATTCTGTGGTATTGCTTTGATCGGATATATCCCTCCATCATCTCTAAAATAACTTTAACTTGACCTAACGTATCTGGCTTTACTCTGAGGAGCTTTCTGTTAGCAATTAGGCAGGCCTGTGAGGATAGTATTGCAGGGCTGGATAGTGGTTTTAATTTGTTCTCTCGAAGGGTTTCTCCGGTTGCCATTAAGTCGCCGATAATATCAGCGTAACCAGCTACAGGGGCTGCCTCTAAAGTGCCGGATGTAGTAACCAAAGAGAAGTATTCTATCCCATTTTCCAAAAAATATTTACTGATGAGTCTTGGGTATTTTGTAGCAATCTTAAGCTGCTTTTTATTCTCGCGAAATTCGAGAGCTAAATCGGCTAGATCTTCTATGGTTGTTATATCTAACCAAGATGTTGGTACCGCCAATACTAGCTTGCAACCCCCAAATCCCAGGTCGTCAATAGCTATTGTGGAGTCGCTTGCATGACGTTGATATTCTAAGAATCTGTCTAGCCCGGTTATGCCAAGTTCAGCACTGCCTTCTTCAATCTTTGACGTTATATCTGCGGCTCGTTGGAAGAGAACTTTGGTATTGATCAGGTTTGGGATTGAACCAGTATACGTTCTGCTACTAGATCGTTCGACTCCAAGATTACAAGATTGTAAAAATTCCCTTGTCGGTTGGTGAAGGTTACCGTCACTAGGGAGTATGATTTGAAGATCAGCGTCACCATTATCCAACATTATATTCGTTCTCCACACCGCATTCTCCAACTGTAACAATGACGTCTATACTGTTTGATAAAGCGTATGCGATGCTCTCTTCTAAGTTTCTCATGAAAACATCTATCTCTACATTATTCCCGTTTGCCCGGAGATCTTTGGCTATCTCTAAAGCCTTTCGATAGGATTCGGAATTCATCGGTAACACTAGAGTACTTTGGGTAGTGTCCTCAGAACTACCTGGAGATTTCGGGTTTTCTCCAAAGAAACTGATTAAATGTTCTAAGTTATAAGCGAAACCTAAGGCAGGTAGCTTCTTTTCGCTGCCAAGAGAGTTAGCTAATCCGTCGTATCGACCACCACTGCCAAAAGAAGTTTTACCTGTGGCATCCGTTAGTTCAAAGACAATGCCAGTATAGTAAGACATTCCCCGGGCCAACCCGAAATCTAGTATTAGGGATGTGTCGGATATAGACTCCGAATTTAATAGATTTAGTGTTTCTTCGAGTTTCTCCAATGAAATGGAGGTTAATCTATGCGCCTTAAGAATATCTTTAGCTGCCTTTAGGCAGTATTGTGGGTCCCCCTTGATGATAGCGAGTGCACCTGCAATCTCAAGAGCAGGGTCCATATTGGATGAGTCGTGGTTGCCCCACATTTTACGTAGTAGTCTTTCTGTTATTTGGTTCGGCGTACGTCGCCCTAGTGAACCTATCTCGTCTCTTTTCAGCATCTCCGCAATAAGGTGACGGGCTTTAGTTTCACTCATTGAACTCACATCGTCAATGTTAATCTTTGGCTGTTGATTAGGCCGCAGTAAGCCCAAGGTTCTAGCCTTTTCTTTAACATGGAGGAGCGCATCACCGCCTTTCTGTAGAATGCTTATGTGGTTCATGACAAACAGTCTTCCGCGGTCAGATAATCCATAATGATTCAATATTTGGCTGAATATGTCTAGATCGGTCATAACTAATTGGGTCTTCTCTAGGCCCAAGGTTGATATGCCAAGACAGCCGAGAGCTAGAACTTCACTGTCTGACCGTGGATGATCAGAGCCTATCAATTCAATCCCAGACTGATGGAATTGATGGTTATCTCCGGTATCGACATCGAATCGGAATACGGGTCCGCTGTACTGCAATCTGATCGGTAGTCGGGGAAGGCTTTCAGCCTCTATACAGTGTCGGACAATTGATGATGTAAATTCTGGCCGCATACTTACCTGTAGACCATCGGGAGTGCTAAAGGAATACATTTGGGTGGTTATTCCTCCTCCACCTTTTCTCACAAATAGGTCAGTAGGTTCAAGCATTGGGGTCTCTATAAACCGATAGGCATGGGTCGCAAACAAATCAGAAAGAGTTTCCTGGACCCACTTCAGAATAGCCCAGGAATTTCCTGTGATGTCGTCTATTCCACGGATTCTAATGGATTTGTTCATTGCGTATATTACAAGCGTTGCGGATAGTATTTTATAATAGGAATGGTTAACCCTTCAACGTTAATTATCCTAATGTGCCAGGGGTTATTAACGCCCCAAAGGTCTCAGTTTAGTCTGTTATCGTGAATGATGATATCATGGGGCGATAGTTTTTCATATCAAGTGTGTTTTTCACTGAAATATTCAGATTAATCGAATTTGAGAGGATAAGGAGACTGTCTTGAAGTTGTTAGGTTGGAGTAGGTCTAAATTTGTTGATTGTCCATCGTGCGGAATTACTCTTGGAAAGAAATCCTTGATTTGCCGCAAATGTGGCATGAATTTCGAAACTGAACTGGATTCGGGACATGTAGGTGAGGCGATAGATCATTACAAGAAGGGAATTCGTGAGCAAAAATCAGGACAGCATAAAAAGGCTATAGTACATTACACAGTTGCGATTGAACTTTTACCTATTTATACCCTTGCTTACAATAACAGAGGAGTAGCCTATCAGGAGTTGGGAGAGATTGAGAATGCCTTATTAGATTATGGACAAGCTATTTGCCTCCAACGAAAACTTGCTGTGGCATATTACAACAAGGGGGTTGCTTACAAAGTTCTCGGCAAACTTCAACATGCACTGGTAAATTTCGACGTTTCCATACGATTTAATTCAACCTTAGCGGTTGCATACGATCAGAGGGGAGCCGTTTACCAGTCCTTGGGTAAGCATTCATATGCGACCGACGACTTTAATAAAGCTAGCCGTCTCAAAAACACCTACACGAAATAGTGTAGGTGTTTCTTAAGCGCCAAATTGTTGCGTGATTATGACTCTAATCCTTACTAGGTAGAATTATTGCCCTTTTATGGTTAATCGAAGAATACGGATTAGAATCATGCCAAGGATTATAATTAATATAGCTACTGCGGATGGCAAAAGCCACGGATATCGACCCGATAACGGTTCTATAGGCCTTCGTTCGAACTTTTGATTAGATTCTTGGATTCCTAGCTGAGCTAGATCTATGTTCTCAATGTTGATATTGAGTATAACTTGTTCCATGCCGTAGTTAGGTTTCGTTTTTTCAAATAAATTGCCATAGTAAATATTATAATGAGTGTCTGGTCTGCCTTCGAAGATTAATAACCGCTGTAGTCCCTGAATCTCGATTGCATTAATCTTCAAAGGCGGAGAATCGGCGTTTAGGAATGTAAGTCTTAGGTAACGGCTAGTGACTTCCGGATATGATAATTGGAGTTGTTTTCGTTGGATTTCTGTAGTGTCGTAGACGAAAAACTGCTGATCTTGCTCTACTAGAGTCCACCTGATTGAATTAGAGCTGGATTCTAGAGTGACGTTCCTGTTGAAGTTTGTTTCTGATGTGAAAACCTCCAGTCGACTTGTAGGGATGCCTTCAAACTTTAAGTCAATAACTACCTGACTTGAATCAGATTCCCTCACTTTTTCCTGAGATGAGACTGAAGAGGAATATGTTATATATTTTCCTGGAATTTTCTCGAACAACGAGAGAGTTGTACCTTGAATTTCCAGTGGAGGGTGGTTGTTATTAAATATCGTAATACGAAGAAAATCCGATGAATTGATGGGGTAGGTCAGTTTCGTGTTTCGATGATTTGGGGTACCTGTAGAAACAGCAATATCATATATCTGTGCGTTATCCTCTACAGTGCTCCAGGCCATCAAGTCGTTGGTTGTTTCGATTTGCACTTTTCTTACAAAGTTACTTGAAGAAGTGATAATTTCTAACTGATTATGCATACTAGTAGGACTAGCTTTTATCACAAAAGAAGTGTGACTACTCGCGACATTTGCTATATCTCTGATTTCTGCCTGAAGTAGTTGGTAGCTTTCTGAGCTACGTCCTGTCAACAGTCCGTAAGGGACCTCCTCTTGAGTCGATTCCTTTATGATTCGAACATCTGCCAAATTATCTGTGCTATTTGCGTAGATATTCTTATCGGGTTCAAATCCCACAAATTTACTGGTGACGAGGTTTGATGGAAGGAGAATGGGCTTTGAAAATTCCCAGTTCTCCAGTTCAAAATTGGCCTGTGTATTTTTTATCGGTATCAAGACAAAGAGGAGGATTGCAAATATTGAGGTTGCCAACAAAGTTAGGAAAACTTGTAAAGGATGGCTAATCTTGACCAAGGAAGAAGTCCTTTATTGTCGCGTGATGCTTCTGATAAAAAAAACCGATAGACAGAAGTAATAACCCAAGGGATATAAATGCAACTACGCTGTACTCCCTGTCAAGTTGTAACGAGTCAATCAAGAACAACTTAAGTGTCGCTACCGCCAGGATCGTTAACGCTCCCAGTCGTACTCGTTTGGAATGCATTAAATTGCCTATCGTTAGCCCAATTGCTGCATATATAGCCCATAGTAGACTGAGTGATAAAAGTTTGGCATTTTCTCTTGTGTTTTCCTTAAACCCTGTATTATCAAAATATCGAATTGCTTCGGCGCTGATGATCCACAATGAAAAGAAGCTAGCACTTGCGGACAGAATAGGAGAAACCGAACTTTCCCATTTTTCACTATCTGATTCGTATCGTAGGTAAAAATAACTGCTCAGGTAAACGCATATTATGGAAAGAACGAATGTAAGGATTCGTAGATTAAGCAGTAGCGTAAATGTTTCTGGTTCTGGGAACGTTTCATAAGTTATCAGCCTGAAGGCTACGATTGGTAGTAATGCCAACCCAAATATACGGACTTGCTTGTAATTCAAATAGAAACCAGCATAGATCAGGGAGGCACTCTTTACTGCTAAGGCGATCGTAACCCACTCTCCGTCAAACTGGATCGGGATGGTTATGCTTAGGAATGTTAAGGCAGATAGTAATAGGAATATTGTTGTGCGGTTAGAAACTCCACCACGTCGGATGGACGCATATGCTATCAATCCATATACAACTACAAGGCTGAGAGAGACTAGAGGTAGCCAAACTATATAATTTTCTTCAAGTAAATCGTATGTTATAGCAAAGTATATAGCTGCGTTGAGGGTGATTAAGCCTAGGTCTGTATATTCTGGTACTTTACGCCAAATCAAATGAAATAGGGTTGTTGCTCCCACAAATATTAAAAATATTAGGGTTAATCCTGTTTGCAAAACCGTTAGGGATAATCCCCCTTCATGATCCATGTAGTTTCCAATCAAACCATACGAACCTATGACAGCTATCAGTGTCAGCCAACGCCAATTTCTGAGACTGGCTAAGACCAAGACTCCCAAATCAAGAATAAGGATATAGGGTATCATCAGGTGAACTTCTGGCAGATCTTTGTTAAAGAAAAGCGGAGTGGCCAGACCCCCTATTACCGCCAACACTGCGAGGGGCAAGGCATGATAGCGGAGGGAAAGTCCAGCGGTCGTAAACGTTATAACGATTAGGATGGCGAATGCTATGTAGGCATTAATCAATTCGTGGATACCGAAGGCGGCATATATAGATGCATAAAGTATAGCAATACCGGTCCCGCTAATACTTTGAGACCACAGCTTATATTCTTTTTGCCAATACTCACCTATTGACAAAAAGAATAGGCCTGCTGTTATCCCTATCACAACTTGACCGGTGGCCTCAATCCAATGATTGTCGAATGCTAATGCTAGAAAGAACGCTACTCCAATAAGAATAGCTAATCCTCCAATTCTCGCGAACCAGTCACCTGGTACTTGTTCCCAGTCCAGGAGTTTTCTTGTTTGGGATTGAGTTTGACTACGCTGCGAGGGAAATGCTGGTTTAGGTCTTGTGGGACTTGTATCAGATCTAGATTTGACAAAGTTGCTGTCTTCAGTTGTCAATATGTGGAGTTTCTTGCGAAGTTCGTCTACTTCTTTCCGGAGTTTATATACCTCGATATGAATGGCCTTGATTGAATGTTTAGTTGGCTCTCCGGTATCTTTCTGGACGCGTTCGATATCCTTTGATGTAGATTCGGTTCCTGATTTTGGTAATTCAGCTCCACAATGGATACAGAAGGTATTCCCTTCCTGATTGGGCTTGTCGCAAATTGTACAGTCTCTAAAATCCATAACTAGTATATTACCTGAAAGTTTGTTAGAGGAACCACGTTTTCATAACTAGGGCCTTAGTTGTCTATTTTGTTGCCATTAAAAATATATTCAGAATTGAACCTGGGTGCAGAGTTTTCGTTGTAAAAATCCCCCAGGTACGGAGTTATTTCATTTCTAAGGGCATTTAAATTCGATTTGATAGGATCTAGAGGCATTTTTGCTAGTTTGCCTAGTTCTCTATAGAGGGCGATTTTATCGAACTTCGTAAATTGTCTTTCACGCATCACCACATCTCCTTCCACTATTACTGTCTCGATGTCTATTGCACGGCCCCGATATAATATTGCGTCTAGAGTTGGGACATTGGGATCAAGAAACGGGTATTCTACGTGATCTAAGTTCATTAGTATTACGTCGCAACTCATACCAGGTGTCAACGTTCCTATTCTGTCGTCCCAACCCACTACTTTCGCGGAATTTATTGTGCTCATCTTGAATACCTGGCTAGCTGTAAGTGGAGGGATTCTAATACCGGGTAGCCTATGTACTTTATGGAGTAGCTTCATCTCTTGTATCATATCTTTGTCATCGTTTAGTCCGACTTCATCGGTACCCAAAGCGATGGTGATTTTCTTATCAAGAAACCTATTAATAGGTGTAATCCCTGCCTGAAGCCGGAAATTTGACGTAGGATTGGTAGAGATAGATACGCTATTATACGCCATTGTTTCTATGTCATGGTCATTGACCCAAACACTATGGACACAGTCAAGGTTTGGTCCCAAAAAATCCAGGTCATTAAGATGTTGGAGCGGTGATTTTCCCCAGGCCCATAATCCATAGAGTAACTGGTTGTACCATTCTTGCAAATGTATGTGCATGGTGGTTTTGTGTTTCGAAGCAAGATCCCTGAGTTCAATTAGTAAATCGTCTGAACATCTGTGGACATTTCCGGGTGCTACATTTATGCGTAGTCTTGTATTTGAAGTAGAATATTTGCTAAACACGTCCTCGTTGCGGGAAATCAACTCTTCTACCGGTAGATGCTCCTTATCAAAGAAACTCGCAAACTTGCGTTGCAGATCGGTTGGGAGTCGTGCCGAGAATTCTTTCTCACCACCATTGGGACCTGCAATCATGGTATTTTGGTTAACTATTTCAGGAGCATAAGATATTCGCATTCCGGAATCCAAATAAGCTTTTATAACTTTGCTAGTGGATAGTTCGTCTAGTGGATCTCTTCCTCTCCCAGGGTCGTAAATTACCTGAACGGTCGTAGTTCCTGTTTCTATCATTTGCATGGCCCCGTAAAGGTGTTCTAAGTAGGGATCAACATCCCAGGCTCCCTGGTAGTGACGCGGGTCTGTTGTGTGGTCCGTTTGGCCTAATTGGAGAAATGAAAATCCTTGGTGGTAATGCGAGTTTACGAGTCCGGGTAGAATAGCTTCCCTTTCAGATCCAATCACATCTAGGTTTGGATACCGTGATTTCAACTCATGGAAAGGAGCAATCTCCACAATTTTCCCATTCTTTTGATGAATCCCATGTTCGGATAGCACAGAAACGCCGTCGGATTTCACATGTGCAGTAACTAGGTATTTCCCTTTTATTAGGAATTCACTCATGTTTTGGATCTCTCCCAATAGTTAACTGTTGCATAAAGAAGGGCTTTGTTAATGTCTAAAGCATCGATGTTTTTGTCTTCGGTTGGTGTGGATTTCTTGTAAAGCCCACACGTACGCCGACAAATTGACATAAAGACAGAAACTGAATCCAAGGTTTGCCCAACTTGTTTTCTAAAGAAAATCTATAATGCTAGGTTAATTGTGGCTTTAATTTCCCTTACGTTTGTCAAGCTAGGATAGATTCCCCCTGCCTCAGCTTTGGACCAGATCTTTTTGCCGTTGAAGCGCACTTCAAATCGTCCGCCATCACTCGGAGTAAGACTAATTGCTGCATCTCCACCATAGGCTTGGAAAAATTCGCTGACCATCCAGGCAGCAGTTCCATGGTGGCCTCAGGGTACGCAATACAAGATGTCGATTGTAAATTTGCCTATCATTTTAATCTCCCTTAACTTAGTTAGTTATGGTTTATCATGCTTAGTCTCGTCGTTAAACGAGAAACCATTGCCTTGAGGTGGTATACAGCATACGGAAAACACCCGAATTATTCAATCCGTCCTATGCGTTTTTATCCTTAAATTGGGAGATTTTGGGTCATTGGTTTTGTTGAGGGGATTGAAATCTTAAGGTGGATATGATTCGATTGGACGATCTTAATAAGGTATTTTTAGATTGGTTGATTTGACAGGGTTTACTGCGTATGGCCTAATATTGGCCTCTCTTAACTAAACAAGAACGGGTAACCACGAAAATGAGAAAAAAGCGACGAAAGTTTCGTAGATTCTATCTTCGGAGCCCCGTGTGAATTGAAAAAAGTTATGTTGCCTATTACAAACTTAACTAAGAAGTTTAAAGATTCGATGCATTTTCTTTTAGTAAGCGTTTGTGTGCTTGGAATCTTTTTTATAAGCATAGCTTGTGGTAGCGGAAACGAAGAGCCCGTTGTGAATACTCCTACCCCAGGTCCTACTCCGTCGACGTTTGAAGAATTGATTGCTCTAGGGAATGTCAATATGGGGAGGACATTTTATGCTAGTGCTGCCAAAGCCTTTGAAGCTGCGTATCGGCTTAACCCAGATTCTCCGGAAGTTTTTTTGTTGAGAGGAATAGCATATAACAGACTTGGAGAATACAAGTTAGCTATTGCTGATTTTAATCAAGTTATAAGGATGACCCCGGGGCAGGATGAGGCTTTTTACGAAAGAGGTTCCGCTTTTGGAAATCTGAATAATGTTAATAAAGCCCGTGCCGATTTTTCGTCGGCTATCAATATAAACTCCGAGGACCCCAGATATTTCAATGCACGAGGGTTTAGCTATGCTTCGGCAGGCAAATATGAGGAGGCTTTAGACGATTATGATAAGGCTGTTTTTCTAGATCCCAGTCTTGGAATAGTCTATGCAAACAGAGCAATTGTTCATGCAATTGTTGGGGATGATGAAGCCGCAGATAGAGATCTTTTACTCGCTGATGATACTGGTGTAGGGTCTGATATACTAAAGGAAGAAGTGCGGTTGATAAGGGCGCAGTTGGATTCATCCGCTGTGGAATCTAACTAAATCCATAGTTTGCGATACTTCTTTAGATACTTCACTTGGTTTTTAGTGCTGTAGCCTGATAATAGGCAACTTTACTCTACTGCTACGACAAAAAAATAGATAAATTGAAAAGTGATGAGAATAATATTGAGTTGATTATTAGCTATCTGACTGTGCCCATCGTTTGTAGCGGCTGTGGTACTAGGATACGCCACGGTGATTATGAATGTCCCCATTGTGGAGGAGACTTGGATGACGAGATGCTTGATTGGGCCCGTGGATTGATAAAGTTGCTTCATTTATCTTGATTGACATACATGTCAGTCCACTGCAAAATGTTCTCGTTGATTTCCCTTCTGAAATAAGGCAATTCTTACAAATAATTTCCAGGAATATCTAAATGAGTAAACTCTTAAAAGTCTTGGAAAAAAAGACTAAATCTTCGTCTCTTCCAATAGGGTTTGGTTCTTCGATAGACAAAGGGCTTAGGTCCAGCATGGTCTTGATTGGTCTAATTTCAAGCCAGAGTGACAAAAACCTCAAATTAGCTAATCAACCTGGACTCGATGCTGTCCTACTTCATGTAGACAAGCCAGAATCAGGTCTGGATAAAACTGTTGAGGCATTAGGGGGGAAACCTTGGGGGATTCGAACTGGTGCACTCAGTAATGAGAAGGCGTCTAGTTTGGTAAAGACTGGGTGTGATTTTTTCGTGCATGCATTAGAGGAAACTCATCTAGATGCTTTATATGAAGGAAAGTCTGGATATGTACTCGAGGTTGATGTGGATATTAGTGAGCAAGATTTGCGGGCCTTGGATACACTACCTGTGGACGCAGTTTGTGTTTCCTTGGCGAACGTAGTTTCTCCTCTAAGTTTGCGACATCTAGCTGATGTCCTGTCTGTAAGGGCTATGTATGAAAAATTTTTGCTTGTTGAAATTTCCAAGGATCTTTCCGCTAAAGAGATGGAGATCTTGAGAGACTCGGGGATTGATGGCCTCATAGTTGACATAACTGATTCAAGTGAAGGAAGTATTTCGTCTTTGCAAAAAAAGCTGCATAGCCTGCCGCGACAGAAACATCAACGAAGAAATGGTAACTCTGGTACGGTGTCGCTAAGTGTACGCCCATCTGTGGATTTCAATTAGACCACTTCCCCAATTTATTGTTAGGTGTTTATATCTTCTTTGATGTATAAGGGGTAGTTGATGAGTAAAATAGGAATCATTGGTACTGGTTTAATAGGCACATCTCTTGGCATAGCGATTAAGCGATCTATCCTAAAAAATATAGAAATTACTGGAGTTGACTTGGAGCCTTCATTTTCCAAGCAGGCCAGGAAAATGGGTGCTTTGGATAAAGTGGGACGGACTATGGCTGAGGTTGCCAGAGGGTCCGATATCCTGTTTATATGCACGCCGGTTATGGTTATAAAAGATGTTTTAGAAACTGTAGGGCATGAGCTTAAGAAAGGGTGTCTAGTTACAGATACCGGCGGCACGAAACTCGAGGTCATGCATTGGGCAGACAAATTTTTACCAGATGGTGTGGATTTTATTGGAGGACATCCTATGGCTGGAAAGGAGGCACATGGTCCTGGTAACGCAGATCCCGGGATTTTTGAAGGGAAAGCCTATTGTGTGGTTCCAAAAACAGGAGCAAGTACTCAATCGGTTGATGCACTTCTTAAGATAATAAAATCCTTGGGAAGTACTCCATTTTTTATCGATGCAGCCGAACACGACAGTTTTGTGGCTGCCGTGAGTCATCTGCCATTTATTGTGGCAGCCTCTTTGGTCAATACGACTAGTAATAGCCCTCAGTGGGGAGATATTAGCCGATTGGCATCCACAGGCTTTAAAGGGGTCACACGTTTGGCTTCAGGTGATCCCACCATGCATAGGGACGTCTGTTTAACAAATGGAGAGTCTATCGTACATTGGTTGACTCAATATGTACGGCAACTAGAGTATATAAAAGAGCTTATAGCTTCACGTGATTCAGTTAGGCTAGATGAGTTGTTTAACACTGCTTTGGAAAAGAGAGAACTTTGGTTAAGTGGGCTGAGTGTCCCCAACTCTTTGCCAAGAACGGATGTTTCCGCTGTTCCTACATTTAGTCAAATGATGTTCGGGGAACGAATCTCCAATAAATTGTTTAAAGTAGATGGGAAGCAGTCTAAAAAGGATAATAGCTGAATTTGGTGAAGCAAATACGCACCCCCAGGATCCTCGAAGGAGTAATCACAGTCCCTGGAGATAAGTCTATATCTCACCGAGCACTCATATTCAATGCTCTAGCCACAGGTAAGGCTTATATATCCGGACTTTCCACGGGGTCTGACATTGCCTCCACTATTCGATGTTTACGGTTGTTGGGAACCAATATTGAAACAATCCATGGCGTTGATCGAGTTTTTGTCGAAGGAAAGAGTGGGTATTTTGATGAAAGTAGAGACATTTTAGATTGCGGTAATAGCGGGACTACAATGCGTCTAATGGCAGGATTGTTGTCGGGCCAACCTATTCTTTCTATTCTTACAGGAGACGAATCTCTACGGTCCAGACCTATGGGAAGAATTGTTAAACCATTGGAGAAGATGGGTGCGACCGTTATAGCCTGTAAGGATGGTAATTTATCGCCACTAGTTATTAAAGGTGGGAACTTAAAGGGCATAGAATACACATTACCTATCGCGAGTGCGCAGGTAAAATCTTCTATTTTGTTGGCTGGGCTTAAGGCTGATGGACCTACAGTATTACACCAGCCTGCTTTATCAAGAGATCATACAGAACGAATGTTTAATAACATGGGGGTTTCTGTACAACAAGAAGGTACGGATTTAATAGTTTGCCCAGGAGACCTTCAAGCTGCTGATATAACCATACCTGGAGATATCAGCAGTGCGGCATTTTGGTTAGTTGGAGCTATATGTCATCCAAATGCTGAAATTCGTTTAAACAATGTCGGCGTGAATTCGGGACGAACGGGCATACTTGAAGTTTTGGAACGGATGGGTGCCAATGTCTCAGTCACTAACGAACGGTGCGAGGGTGGGGAGCCAGTTGCTGATTTGATTGCGAGCTCCAGCTCACTTGAGAGTATAGAAATAGATGGAGATCTTATACCCAGAGTTTTGGATGAGCTTCCAGTTTTGGCGCTTGCGGCATCTTTTGCCAAAGGGACTACGATAGTTAAAGATGCTCAAGAGCTTAGGGAAAAGGAATCAGATAGAATAGCAACAACGGTGGAACAATTATCTAGATTGGGAGTTCTAATAGAAGGAAAGAATGATGGGTTCATAATAACAGGGTCGGGGAAATTATCTGGTGGCCAAGTATATAGTGGAGGCGATCATAGGTTAGCAATGTGTTTAGGAATTGCGGGACTCCTTTCTTCGGATCAAATCACAATTGAAGGAGATGATGCCGCTGTTGTATCCTATCCAGAGTTTTGGGAACATTTAGCAGTCTTAAGTAAGGCTTAGAGAGGATTATGCTAGGATCTCGTTCGTTTGTAGATTTTGGCCAGCCTTTGGTAGTTGTGGTTTCAGGACCATCCGGAGTGGGCAAAGATGCTGTGTTTGGATATATGCAGAATTTGGACAGGAACTGGCATTTTACAATTACAGCTACGACACGGCCTCGTCGAAGAACCGAAAGAAATGGAATCGACTACATATTTTTAGATCAGGATGAATTTGCGAATATGCGTGAAGAGAACCAATTTCTTGAAATTGCCAATGTTTACGGAAATTGGTATGGGGTTCCTAAGAAACAAGTCGAAGATGCATTGAATCGAGGTCAGGACGTTTTGCTCAAAATAGATATACAGGGTGCTGACTCTATAAGGCGTATAATACCAATGGCAGTGACTGTATTTCTGGCCCCACCTTCGCTAGAAGAATTAGAGAGAAGACTTAGATTCAGGAAAAGTGAAACAATTATGGATATCAGAACTAGGATTGAAGCTGCCCACGGAGAATTAGCTGTTGTCAATAAGTTCGACTATAAGGTTGTGAACGTAAACCAACGTCTTGATCTAGCCGCCTTTTGCATCGATTCCATTATTACTGCCGAAAGGTGTAGGATAGGCCGATCGAGAACGGAATTTATCTAATATGACAACCGAACTTAGACCGAGGCTTCCAAGTTGGATGAAGGTTCCTATGCCGGGAGGTCCGACGTATCTTGAGTTGAAGACTCTGATGCGTGGAGCCAACCTTCACACGGTGTGTGAAGAAGCCCGGTGTCCAAATATAGGAGACTGTTGGGAGCGCAAGAGCGCAACTTTCATGATTCTCGGTGATATATGTACTAGACGTTGTCACTACTGCGCGGTAACAACTGGACGCCCTGCAGGCGTAGACGTAGGGGAACCCGAACGTTTGGCTAGGACCGTAGAGCGAATGGGATTGCGCTACTGCGTTATTACGTCGGTTAATCGAGACGATTTAGGAGACGGTGGTGCATTCATATTCTCTTTGTGTATAAAGCGTATTAGGGAGTATTCTCCTAACTGCAAGGTCGAGGTTCTTATACCTGATTTTGGGGGTAACTCATGGGCACTCAAAAAGTTGGTTAAAGCTAAACCAAATGTTTTGAATCACAATCTAGAAACTAGTAAGAGGCTGTTTAAGAAAGTGAGACCGAAGGGTGATTATAAGAGATCCTTGGAACTCTTAGCGCTGTCTAAGGAACTCGACGCAGAAATACCAACTAAGTCAGGTATTATGATTGGGTTAGGAGAGGACTTTGAAGAAATTGTCGAGACCATGGAGGATTTGAGATCTTATGATTGTGATTTGCTAACAATAGGTCAATATCTGAGACCTTCAAAAAAACACTGGCCAATCAGTAAATTCTACAAGCCCAGTGAATTCGATGAGTTGAAACAAATAGGCATGGATATGGGCTTTAAACATGTGGCTGCAGGCCCACTTGTAAGAAGTTCTTATCATGCTGATGAGCAGCACCTGGCTGCTAAGATGTAGGAGTTCTTTAGAGTACAAACCTTATGAGACTCGACTATAAGGCGGATATCGTCTTCCGAAACGTGTGTTTTATCCGCTCGGGTATAGCTAATTCAGTGGCGGTTAAAGATAACAAAATCTTTTTAATTGGAACTGATTCGGAAACCCGCAGTGTCACTGGATACGACACAAAATCAGTTGATTGCCAAGGGATGGTTATGATACCTGGGTTTCACGACGCTCATATCCATTTCTTGCGGCTAAGTGCTAACTTAACAAAGTTATATTGTGGCCCAGAAAAAGCTCCCACAATTACTAGGATAAAAGAGTTGCTTGAATCAGAAGCTCGCAAAATTCCACATGGGGATTGGGTAAAAGGTTGGGGATACGATCATGAATTGCTTCTGGAGAAGAGACATCCCAATCGTTTGGATTTGGACCAGGCTGTGCCCAACCATCCCGTACGTTTAGATAACGTGTCTGGCCATGCCACGGTTATGAATACGATGGCTATGAGCAAATTGGGCTTCTCGGAATATACCGTCGATCCCCCAAACGGGGTAATTGATAGAGAAAAGGAATCGGGACTTCCAAGTGGACTGTTCTTAGATATGGGTGAATATATTGGGAAATCATTGATCCCATATCGGGATCAACCGGAGCTTGAAGAAGGTATTATTCATGCGAACCAACTGCTTATTTCTAAGGGTATAACGTCGATACAGGATGCTGGAATTGGGAATGACCTAGAGCGGTGGAGCTTGTTTAAGCGACTAAAAACGTTAGAGCTTCTTGATCCACAAGTTACTATGATGGTTGGATATGAGCATTGCAAGGAATTTAGAGAGGCTAAAGTCGCGATGAATCGTGCTAGTATGGGGCTGTACGTTGGGCCGGCAAAAATAATGTTGTCGCTTACTACGGGTAACTTGGTTCCGAGTCAAAAAAACCTTACGGACACAATAATTAACCTTCAATCAGAAGGATGGCAAGTAGCAGTCCATGCGGTTGAGCAGGAATCTATCGAGTGTGCAGCAACTGCTATTTGTTCGGCAAGCAAAATAAAATTAGGCGCAAGACATAGAATAGAGCATTGTTCTGAAGGAGACCCTAAAGTCCTTTCATTGGTGAATGAAAGTGGAGCCCTTGTTGTTACTAATCCGGGATTTGTTCATCATTTTGGGGATAGATATCTGAAGATGCTCGATTCAGATATGGTTAGTAATATTTATCCCAGCGGAGGTTTAGAGAATCTGGATATTCCATGGGCTATCGGGTCAGATGCCCCCATGATAACACCGGATCCGATTCTGGATATTTATACTTGCGTTACACGATTGTCAAAAAATGGAAGCCCTGTGGGGAAAGAACAGACCATTTCCGGATTGCAAGGATTAAAAGCTTATACATATGGTGCAGCATATAGCTGTTTTCGAGAGAGAGAAGTGGGATCTTTAGAAAGGGGTAAATTTGCTGACTTAGTTCTCTTGAATAGAGATCCAACAAGGTTAGGAGACTACTTACCTGCGGATGTAAATGTGAAAATGACGATTATACGAGGCGAGGTTGTCTACGCGAACTAGTTTTAGTTATCACGTTTTGTTATGTGATAGGAAAGAAGTTCCAATGATTTCTTAGAACTTGACTCTGGCAAATCTGCTAAATTTTGTCTAGCATTTTGACAATATTGTTCTGCCTCGGTATAGCATTTGTCGATGATGTTAAAATCTTGAATCATGGACAATATTTTGTCTAGGGGACCCTTACTTTGTGGCTTTGCAAAAAGTTCTTTCAAGGCCACGAATATACCAGTTTTGGGACCTAATTCCATCAACAATAGGGTTGGAAGTGTTAGGGTTCCCTGTATCAGATCATTCCCAACTGGCTTTCCAAGTTGGGCTGAGGTTGCCTGAACATCAAGCACGTCATCCACAATTTGGAACGCCATGCCTATGTTATAACCATATTTGTTAAGTTGGGTTACTTGCTGTTCTTCGGCGCCACCAAGTATGGCTCCAGCTTCTGAGGCAGTCCTGAATAAGGAAGCAGTTTTCCGGTAAATTCTGTCCTCATAGTCTTTACGATGTTGTTCAATACTGTGACTCGCAAAGAATTCCATTATTTGACCGCTAGAAAGTTCCATGATGGTTTCAGAAAATCGTTTTATGACTCTTATGTTCTCGGTATCGCATACAAAACGGGCTGATGTAGCAAATATGTAGTCCCCGAGGAGTATTGCTATGTTTTGACCCCAGTGGCTACTGATGGTTTCTTGTCCGCGCCTAAGAGTTGAATTATCTACGGTATCGTCATGAATCAGTGTTGCTATATGTAATAATTCTATCGCGATCGCCATAGAGATGGATTTTTCTGATTTCCTTGAGTTAAGTTTAGATGTAAGGAGGGTTAACGCTGGTCGAAGTCCTTTGCCTCCACGTTCGAAAAGATAGGCTATTAGGTCGCGCATATGTTGGTCTTGTCTTTGAGCTAGACCCTGTATCCGAGATCGTACTTCTGCCATATCATGAAGTATAGGTTCATAGATACTATGGATATTATTGTTTGTTTCCTTAGTCAATAGTCTTCCTTAAGAGGAGTGTTCCTCTAGTAGTTTTCGTTGGTGGTCTGCAATAGAATCATCAAGTTTTTTGAATAGAGGTTGTGGTGATGGGAATTTTTTCCCTGGCTTTATGGTATCCAATTTCCATCCGCTGTCCTGTATAGTGCCGTGATTGCCCAGTTGTTCGTGGAGATTCTGAGAACTAAATGGGAGAAATGGATACATGAGGGTTCGCAAGCATGATATGACGTTTATGCAAACCCACAAGGTGGTCGCGGTTCTTGTTGGATCAGTCTTTATAGTTTTCCATGGTGCCCTAAAGTCAATGTATCGGTTGGTAGATTGGGCTAGGTTCATTGCTACACCAAGTGCGTCGCGGAATTTACAAGATTCGAGTTTGTCTCCGGCCTGTTTAAGACCTTGCGGTAGCATTTCCATTAGCTTATGGTCATCTTCTTCCATCTTATCTGGTGAAGGGAATTCTCCATTAAAATGCATATAAGTTAGGGTGAGAACTCTATGGACAAGATTGCCATATGTAGCAACAAGTTCGCGGTTATTTCGAGACACAAAGTTGTCCCACGAAAAATTTGTGTCACTAGTCTCAGGCATAGTGGCGGAAAGCACATATCTGAGGGGATCAGGGTCGAAATTTTCCAGATATTCTGGCAACCAAATTGCCCAATTGCTACTGGTAGATAGTTTGGCTCCCTCTAAATTTAAGAATTCGTTGGCTGGCACATCGTATGGTAAATTCAGAGAACCCATACCCATAAGGATGGCGGGCCAGATAATTGTGTGAAATGGAATATTGTCTTTACCCATGAAATAGAAGCTTTTTGTCGAAGGGTCAGTTAAGAATTGTTCCCAGGATTTAGGAGAGTTGGTGTTTTGGGCCCATTCTTGTGCAGCAGACCAGTATCCGATGACGGCTTCAAACCAAACGTAAATCCTCTTATTTTCATATCCATCTAAAGGAATCGGAATACCCCATTCAATGTCCCTGGTGATTGCTCTATCTTTCAGGCCGTCTTCAATAAATCGCCTCGAAAAATTTAGGACATTAGGTCTCCAATGTCTCTGGCTTTTTATCCAATCCAATAATCGATCTTCAAACGCTGTTAATTTTAAGAAAAAATGTTCTGACTCATGGAATTCTAGTTTGCCTCCACCACGTTTGCTTCGCGGTTCGATTAAATCTATGGGATTTAGTGTATTTCCACATTGATCACATTGGTCACCTCTGGCTTTTTGATGCCCGCAATGAGGACATCCGCCCTCAACATATCGATCTGGAAGAAAGCGTTTCTCCTGTGCGGAATACGGTAGGAGCATAGTATCTTTGTATATATACCCCTGTTCAAGCAGTGATAGGAATACCTGCTGTACAGTTTCCATATGATTAGAAGTTCCAGTCGTTGTGAATAAGTCGAAGCCTATTCCAATTTTTTGCCAAGTGTCCAGAAAGCTGGAGTGAAACCGTTCAACGATTTCTTTAGGCTCGACTCTTTCATCTTCGGCACGAAGAGTAATAGGGGTTCCGTGCTGATCACTTCCCGAAACCATTAGTACATGGTTTCCGATTATTCTGTGATAACGGGCGAATATATCGGCTGGGAGATAACTTCCTGCCAGGTGGCCTAAATGGAGAGGACCATTTGCGTATGGCCAGGCCACCCCTATGAATATTCGTTCAGACATTTACTATCGAATTGATTTGTTGGACAAAGTTTTTGAATGTTAGCATGCCCACACTAGTTAGTATACCCACGAAGTATTACGAAACTTAGAGTCAACGTAGCCTTAACCAAAGTCTATAGACCCGGTTTTTGGGAATATTCAGTTCCTTCAATTGTATAGCTGCGTCCTTGACACTTAATCCCTGGGATTTGAGACCTTCGAGTTTTTCAATCATCGCTTCGTCGCTCACTGGCTCCGGACGTTTTTTGGTACCTTCTATAACTAAAGTAAACTCACCCTTCGGTTTTTGAAAATAATTCAAAGCCTCTGATGGAGATCCCTGAAAAATTTCTTCGTGAAGTTTAGTAAGTTCTCGACCTATGCTTATTCGTCTATTACCGAAAGCTTCGTCAATATCTTCAAGAGAAGACCTCATGCGATGGGGTGCTTCAAATAGGATTAGGGTTTGCTGTTCCGTTACCAGCGTTTTGAGAATTTTTTTGCGCTGAGATCGAACTCTTGGTAAAAACCCGACAAAAATAAAGCTATCCCCTCTAAACCCTGAGACTGATAGTGCAGCTGTAACGGCTGAAGGCCCTGGGATAGGTATGACTTTAAACCCAGCCTCTATCACACGTTGTACCAATTCTGAGCCTGGGTCGCTCAATGTCGGCACACCGGCATCACTGACCAATGCTACATTTCCGTTCTCTATATAGTCCAATATTTGGGTAATTCGTTGCCACTTATTATATTCATGGAAGCTTATCATTTTGGTAGAAATACCATAATGTTTCAATAGTATTCCTGTTTTTCTGGTGTCCTCTGCAGCTATCAAATCGGCTTCATGAAGATGACGAACAGCACGAATAGTGATATCTTCCAAATTGCCTATAGGCGTAGATATTACGAATAGATATGGCAAAATTATGCATCCATATTACTGGTATTGGTTTACTTAAACCTTCGTATGCTATAATATCGCACGAATATGAACAAAGAGGCAAAACCTAAGATTCGTGAATAAGGAAACAAAGACCGGAATTATCCGGGACTACTCCAAACAACCTGGAGATACTGGCTCAGTAGAAGTACAGGTGGCCGTTCTCACTCAACGTATAAGAGAACTCACAGACCATTTGCGCACTCATAAGAAGGATACACATACTCGTGTGGGGTTGCTTAAGTTAGTGGGGAGAAGAAGAAACCTACTTAAATACTTAACCAATACGGATGTAACCCGATATAAGACGCTCATTAATAACCTTGGCTTAAGACGCTAAGGTTCAACAGTACTTTCTCAGCTTGTGTGGTTTATAGCCTTTTTAATATAGGAGGAAGGTCGTAGTTATGGTATATGTATTGGAACGTGAAATAGGTGGAAAGAAGATTGCTTTCGAAATCGGCAAACTGGCCCAGCAGGCTAGTGGAGCTGTTAAAATAACAGTAGGAGATACTATTGTTCTTGTCACCGCTGTGATGTCGAGTACTCCTCGTACAGACATTGACTTCTTGCCACTAACGGTTGAATTTGAGGAAAAATTATATGCAATAGGGAAAGTTCCTGGTAGTTTTTTCAGGCGTGAAGGAAGACCATCATCAGAAGCAATTTTGAGCGCTCGTTTAATCGATAGGCCAATGAGGCCACAGTTTCCAAAATCACTTCACAATGAGTTGCAAATTGTTGTAACTGTACTTTCTTCGGACCGTGAAAACCCGCAAGATATCTTAGGGATTATTGGGGCTTCAGCCGCTGTTTCGATTTCAGATATTCCGTTCAACGGTCCTGTTGGGGCCTGTAGGATCGCATACCTCAATGGAGATTTTATTGTTAACCCCACCTTTCAAGAGATTGAAGAGAGTGATCTGAATGTAACGGTTGCTGGGGTTAAGGGTGCTATCGTCATGGTAGAGGCAGGGTCTCAGGAAGTGCCTGAGGAAATTGTTTTGGAGGCAATTCAAAGGGCACAAAAGATCAACGATGAAATTATCGAGATGATTGAAGAAATGGTGAATGCAATAGGGAAACCAAAGCAGGAAGTTCCCACAGGTCAGAGCAGAGATGAACTTGATAAGAAAATAAACTCCATTGTGGGGGGGCGATTATCGGATGTTTTGGAGCAGGCTCCGATAAGGTCAGAAAGAAGTGAAAATGTAAAAGCTTTAGAAGCTGAGGTTCAGGCAGCACTTTTGGAAGAATTTGACGTAAAGGTTGTAGCCGCTTCTTTTAAGTCTCTTTTCAAACAGGAAGTTCGCAATCGTATCCTTGAGAAAGGGATAAGACCAGATGGTAGGGCTTTGGATGAAGTTAGACCAATTTCCGTGGAAGTTGGAGAATTACCTAGGGCTCACGGCTCCGGATTATTCACAAGAGGAGAAACCCAGGTTTTGAGTATTGCGACCCTGGCTTCTCTTAGCATGAGCCAGAAACTAGATACCTTAAGCCCTGGTGATACGAAACGATATATGCATCACTATAACTTCCCTGCGTTCTCAGTGGGTGAAACTGGAAGGATGTTTACGGGTCGTCGTGAGATTGGACACGGTGCTTTAGCTGAACGAGCTATAGAATCAGTGATGCCAAGTGAAGAAACCTTCCCTTATGTTATTAGAGTAGTATCAGAAGTGCTTAGCTCTAATGGCAGCACTTCTATGGCCAGTGTTTGTGGTAGTTCGCTCGCCTTGATGGACGCCGGAGTTCCACTTAAGGCACCGGTTGCCGGAGTAGCTATGGGATTGATTATGGGGAATGATGGTAAACATGCTGTGCTGACAGATATTCAGGGTATGGAAGATTTCCTAGGAGATATGGATTTTAAGGTTGCAGGGACAGCCCAGGGGATCAACGCGCTACAGATGGATATAAAGATCGAGGGATTGACATATGACATCCTGAAAATAGCCTTAGAGCAGGCGAGAGTAGCCAGAATCCACATTTTGGAAAAAATGAATGAGATAATCAGTATCCCAAGAGAGACCCTTAGTGCTTATGCTCCTAAGATGCATCGTATGATTATCCCAATCGACAAAATTGGTGCAGTTATAGGGCCTGGAGGTAAAATGATCAGGTCTATTCAAGAAGAGACTGGGACTTCTCTTGACATTGATGATAAAGGTGTAGTGATGATTGGTGGATTGGATGCTGATGCAATTGAAAAAGCACGCCAACGGGTTGATGCCCTAACCCGCGAACTTCAAGTGGGAGATATTTTCACCGGCAAGGTTGTAAGGGAAACTAATTTTGGGGTTTTTGTTGAATTAGTGCCCGGCAAAGATGGATTACTTAGAAAAGAAGAAATGGCCTCACAGGATAAAGAGATCAATGTAGGAGCTGAAGTTACTGTAGTAATCCAGGAAATTGACAATCTAGGTAGAGTGAATCTATCTAGACGATCTCTTTTTGGTGAAGAAAGCCCACCAAGACAATCCGGGCCCAGAAACTATGGATCGGGAAATAGGGGTGGATCTGGTGGTCCTGGTGGATCTGGTGGATCTGGTGGTCCTGGAAGAGGATATGGCGGACGCGGACCGAATAGAAATCCTAGTCCTAGGGATGGTAATCCTAGAGGACCTTCCGGACCTTCGGGAGGACGGCGAGACGATAAGAGAGGAGGACCAGGCGGCTACAGGAGTCCGTCGAGTTCTAACGAGGCATACAGGCGATATAATATTTAGGACTCATAGTGGAGTTTTTGAAGGATTGACAGAAACCTTCAAACTGGATTATTGCTTTCCTCGGAGTTGTACTTTTGGTAGCTTCAGATAGGGTGAATTGTAATGAATTCAATTAGAGTCTTGGTCCATGGTGCCCTAGGCAAAATGGGTACCGAAGTGGTTAAAGCAATTAAATCAGCCTCTGATATGGAGACTGTGGCATTGGTGGACAAGGGATATTCAGACGAGTCTCGTTATAGTGATCAGAGTGATATTTTATTATCCAATGACATTGAATCTGCATTGATATCTTCTAAACCTGACGTTGTTGTTGACTTTACAAATGCTGATGGTTGTATGTCTTGTGTAGAAATAGCAGTTGCCAAAGGCGTTCGTGTAGTCTCAGGTAGCACAGGGCTTACTGATAAAAATATAGCTAAACTTTCTAGTTTAGCGACTGAGGCAAGGTCGGGAATCTTGATAGCTTCAAACTTTGCTTTAGGTATGGTTATTCTTTTAAGTCTTGTTAGGAAAGTAGCCCCTCATTTCGAATATGCTGATATTATTGAGGCTCATCATGAGGCAAAGATTGACGCTCCTTCAGGAACTGCTTTGGCTTTGGCTTATGCTATGACGGAACAAAAAGAATTCCGTCGTAACCAAACAGAGATTATGAACTTGGATGCCAGCACTGGAGGAGATATCAATGGGGTTGGTGTTCATAGCCTCCGTCAACCAGGACGAAGTGCTCACCATGAAGTCATTTTTGGGGCCTCCGGTCAAACATTGACTCTTCGTCACGATGTTTTGAGTAGGGACTCTTATATGCCAGGAGTGTTGGCAGCTGTCAGAAGTGTATCCGATATCGAAGGATTAGTATTTGGATTGGAAAACATATTGGGATTATAACCTTATGGCCAAAGGGGTAGACGTCGCGGTAGTTGGAGCAACTGGACTAGTGGGCCAGGAATTTCTACGAATTTTAGAACATCATCCACTTCGCATAAATCGGTTAAAACTTCTGGCCTCTAAACGCTCAGCAGGCATGAATATTAAGGTTCGTGGACGGTTATTACGAGTGGAAGAGACGACTCCGGAATCGTTTGATGGCATAGACTTCGCTTTTATATCAGTGAGCGGTGAGTTGAGCAGGCAATTAGCACCGGAAATAGTAAAAAGAGGTGTTCTTGTTATCGATGATAGTGCAGCGTTTAGGATGGATCCAGAGGTTCCTTTGGTGATACCTGAAGTAAATGGATCAGACGTGGAATGGCACAGTGGGATCATATCTATTCCTAACTGTTCGACTACACAATTGGTGATGGCTCTTTATCCTTTGCATAAGACGAATCCTCTTAAAAGAGTTCTAATTAGTACGTATCAATCTGTTTCAGGCGCGGGTAAAGTTGCTCTTGACCAACTACGAATTCAGACAAAAGAAATGGAATTAACACAATCGCATTTTCCTGCAGCATTCCCTTTCCCTATAGCATCTAATGTGATTCCTCAAATTGGTGATTTTGATACTGATGGATATAGCGAAGAAGAATCCAAAATAATTGAAGAAACCCGAAAGATCCTCCACGATCAGGACATAAAAATTTCTGCCACCTGTGTCCGTGTGCCGGTTCCTATATGCCACAGTGAGGCAGTAAATTTGGAGTTCACTAATCCTATGGGAGTTCGAGAGGCTGTTGGGCTTTTGAATGATATGCCAGGGTTGAAAGTAATGGATGGTTCCGGACTTAAGCCCTATCCTATGCCATGGGACGTACAAGGGACGGATGACGTTTACGTAGGGCGACTTCGCAGGGATTTTTCAGTAGAAAATGGACTGGCTTTGTGGGTAGTATCAGATAATTTGCGTAAGGGAGCTGCTCTCAATGCCATACAGATTGCAGAGGAAGTCTTAAATCGTCGAGTACTTAAAAGAACGATTTGAGTGCGAGACTAAAAGCGGGTTAACTATCTGTATCATAAGAGATTGGGTTTTTTCAGACGGATAGATCCATGTGATATTGGTCAAAAAGATTATCTAAGAAGTTTGAGGTTGCTTTATCAGTTTGAGTCAACGGCAATCTGGGATGCCCAACTTCAAATCCAACTCTATTAACACCGTACTTTATAGGGATTGGATTTGCTACTATGAAAATTCCGTTGAATATGGGAAGCAGCCTGATATGTTCTTTAGCGGCGCCATCCAAATTGCCATTCACGAGCATTTGTATCATAGTCTTGATTTGTAGACCGACCAGGTGTGAGGCAACACTTATCACTCCATATCCACCCAGGCATAAAACATGGAATGTATCCGCATCGTTTCCGCTCCAAACACGAAACCCTGGTTCAGCGCTTCCTGTAATTGACGCGATTTTCTCAAAATCTCCACTTGCTTCTTTTATGCCGACTATGTTTGGAATTTCGCTCAAACGTATGGTGGTTTCTGCTGATAGAGAAGTTATAGTTCTACTGGGTACGTTGTAGAGTATGCAGGGTAACGAAGTGTTCTCTGCGATTGCTTTGAAATGTTCATATAAGCCTTCTTGTGTGGGTTTATTGTAGTAAGGTACGACTAACAGTACGCCATCAACTCCGGATTCTTCGGCATCTTTCGTGTAATTAATGGCTTCTTGAGTACTATTACTACCAGTCCCTGCGATAACCGAGCCAGAATCCAGAACAGACCCTTTAACTTCAACGAATAGCCGTGTTTGTTCTTGCCTGGTCAAGGTCGGTGACTCGCCGGTGGTGCCAGCTATCACCACTCCGTCACTCCCAGATGACAATAAGGCTTGTGCGAGAGTTTTGGCCTGGGTGTAGTCGACTTCTCCGTGTTGATCGAAAGGTGTAACCATTGCTGTTAGAAGACGCCCTATTTCTTTGGGCATGAACTTGCTCCCCATCACTATAAAAGTGACTTTATTTGGATCGTTTCATCTCGATGAGGGCCAGTAGAGATCATGTGAAATTGACTACCTATTAATTCCTCAAGTCGACTAATATATGTGGCAGCTTCTCTAGGTAATTGATTTGCCTTAGTTATTCCAGCAGTTGGTTTAGACCAGCCACTCATTTCTTCGTATATCGGAGTACATTTTTCTAGAATTCCGCTATTACTTGGGAAACGATCAGTGGTGATTCCATTGGTATTGTACCCAACACAAATCTTGATTGGATCAAACCCATCAAGTACGTCGAGTCTAGTTAGGACTAACGATGTGAATCCATTTATATTTTGGCTATATCTAGCTGCCACTCCATCGAACCATCCTATACGGCGAGCCCGTCCTGTGGTTGTGCCGTATTCCCAGGCGCGTTCTCGTAATTGGTCCGCTGTTTTGTCAGTCATCTCAGTAGGAAATGGACCAGAGCCGACTCTAGTACAGTATGCTTTGAATACACCTATAACTCCAGATATTGCGCTGGGCGGAAACCCAAGCCCTGGCAGTGCCCCTCCTATTGAGGAAGAAGACGAAGTGACGTACGGATATGTCCCGTGGTCCAAGTCCAATAAAGTTCCCTGGGCGCCCTCAAGTATCAAGTTTTCGTTCCTATTTAACGCATCGTGCAATAACAATTCAGTAGATTGTACAAAGGGTTCTAATTTCTGGGCCCAGATCAAACAGCGTTGGAAGATGTCATCAAGACTTACGGGACTGGTTTCGTATATCTTGGTTAACAAAGCGTTTTTGTGTTCAACGACAGTTGTCAGTCGAGATAATAGGCTTGAAGAATCAAAAAGGTCACCTACGCGTATACCGGACCGATTGGTTTTGTCTACGTAAGCCGGACCAACTCCTTTTTCTGTGGTACCTATTGGATTGTATCCCCTATGCTTTTCCTCCAATCTATCGAGGATAATATGATATGGCATAATGAGATGTGCTTTATCACTTAAATATATCTTTTTTGTACTTACTCCCTTTGAGCTAAGCGCTTGAACTTCGGATAGAAACACGTCTGGATCTAGTACAACCCCGTTCCCGATTACACATGAGACGTGGTCTCTAAAAATCCCCGACGGCACTAGGTGTAGAGAAAATGATCCTTGTTCATTGATGACGGTGTGTCCGGCATTATTGCCACCAGCATAGCGCACAACCCATTGTGCTCGTTTGGCGAGGTAATCTACGACTTTGCCTTTGCCTTCGTCCCCCCACTGAGCGCCTATTAACCCATATCCTGGCAAATAAATACACTTCCAAAAAGATTGGGCCGTTAAAGCCCAAGAGAGTATAACAGAAAGAAAAAAGGCATTTCCATATAGTGCTAGTTATCGTCAAGTGAAGTAACTGTTCCGATATCTTTTGAGCATCATAAACCTATGTTATAATCTGACCGGCCCCGTCTTCTATTCTAAGTGTGATTGGGCTGCCCTTGAGTCTGAGATATTACGTTGAACAATCAAACATTGGTAATTGGGAGTAAGTGATGTATCCGTTAAGTGATGAGCTTTGCATTTTATCTGGGAATGCTCACCCAGAACTTGCAAAGGATATTTGTGACTACTTAAAGATCCCGATTGGTAAATCTGAAGCTTTTAAGTTCCCAAATGATAATACCTTTGTGCGGATTCTTGAAAATGTAAGAGAAAGAGATGTCTTTGTGGTTCAACCAATCTGTTCCCCGGTAAACGATAATTTAATGGAACTTTTGATTATGATAGATGCTGCCAAACGCGCATCTGCTGGCAGAGTAACTGCCTTAGTGTCGTATTATGGTTATTCACGCACGGATAAGAAGGATCAACCACGTGTACCCATCACCGCTAGGTTAGTTGCAGATCTACTAACAGCTGCGGGGGCAGATAGAATGTTAACTATCGATCTACACGCAGGACAGATACAAGGATTTTTTAATATACCGGTAGATGAATTAACAGCCGTCCCATTACTGGTTAATTACTTTAAGGAAAAGAAGTTAGCCGACTTAGTAGTTGTTGCTATAGACGTTGGAATAAGTAAACGAGCTAGAGATGTAGCTGAGAGATTAAACGCTCCGTTGGCTATAGTAGAAAAGCGCCGTGATGGTAACAAAGGCATAACTGAGAGTTTGAATGTGATTGGTGATGTTACTGGGAAGAATGTGTTAACTTTTGATGATGAAATAGATACGGGGGGATCAACTATAGCTGCTGTGAATGCCTTGATTGATCGAGGTGCCAAACAAGTATTTTCTTGTGTTACCCATCCTATACTTTCAGGTCCAGCTTCTGAGAGAATTGAGAACAGCATAATTGAGGAATTGGTTACAACGGATACGGTTCCATCTTCGGGGAAACGTCTTAATGGGAAAATAAAAGTTATTTCGGTTGCACCTCTCTTAGGAGAGGCAATTAGAAGGATTCACCAAGGACAATCCGTGGGAGCCCTTTTCGAAGAGAGATAAAGTTGGTCAAACTGTTTGACAAGTTATTCGGCTCCACTGAACAGAAAGTAGCGAAACGATTTCTACACAAGATTCGGGAAATAAATTGTCTCGAAGTTAACTTAGGGAAAATCCCCGATGCCGACTTGTGTAATAAGACCAACCAATTTAGAGAACGCCTGGCTGAAGGAATCAACTTAGACGATTTAATGATTGAGGCGTTTGCTGTTGTTAGAGAGGCCTCTAAAAGAACCCTTGGCCAGCGACAATATGACGTTCAGCTCATTGGTGGTATGGTCCTAAATAATGGCAACATAGCAGAGATGAAGACAGGAGAAGGCAAAACTTTGGTGGCTACCCTTCCGACCTATTTGAATGCCTTGGGAGGATTGGGTGTGCATGTTGTGACCGTAAATGACTATCTGTCGCGTAGAGACCCAGTTTGGATGGGGCCTATATACCACATGTTGGGTCTTTCTGTTGGATGTCTTCAGCACGATTCATCATTTATTTATGATCCTAGTTTTGAATCCGGTGACATTAGTCACAAATTTCTAAGGCCAGTCTCTCGGAAAGAAGCTTATTTGGCTGACATAACTTATGGTACGAACAATGAATTCGGATTTGATTATCTACGCGATAACATGGTTTTGGATTTAAATCAAATGGTTCAACGAGAACTTAATTATGCCATAGTCGACGAGGTCGATAATATACTGATAGATGAGGCTAGGACACCACTGATTATCAGTGGCCCTGCTCAGGAACCTGTGCAACTTTACAGTACTATGGCTCAGGTAGCACCCAATATTCAATACGAATCGGATTATGTCCTAGAGGACCGTACGAAGGCTATTTCGTTGACCGAAGATGGTATAGCAAAAATAGAACGATTGTTGAAAATAGATAATTTATATGCTCCAGAAAACTTTCATCTAGTTCACTATGTGGAAAATGCTGTAAAAGCCAATGTGAACTATAAGAAGGATAAGGAATATGTTGTTAAGAACGGTGAAGTTGTAATAGTTGATGAATTTACCGGGCGACTCCAACCCGGGAGAAGATGGTCTGATGGTCTTCATCAGGCGATTGAAGCTAAAGAGAGCTTAAAGATCCAAAAGGAGAGCGTGACATACGCTACCATAACGTTACAGAATTATTTTCGAATGTATAAAAAAATGGCAGGCATGACTGGTACCGCGGTTACCGAAGCCGAAGAGTTTATCAAGATATATAACTTGGATGTTGTAACTGTTCCAACAAATGTTCCAGGCATAAGAAACGATAATAAAGACGAGATTTATCTTACAGGAGATGCCAAGTGGCAGGCTGTCTGTGACGAAATTCAAAGATTACATTCGGAAAATAAACCGGTGCTGGCTGGTACGGTTTCAGTCGATAGTTCAGAAAGGCTAAGTGGATACCTTAAGGAACTCAATATAACCCACAAGGTGCTCAATGCTAAGAATCATGAATCTGAATCATTAATTATAAGTGAGGCTGGTAGACCTGGGGCTGTCACCGTGGCGACGAATATGGCCGGTAGAGGCACAGATATAGTCTTGGGCGGGAATCCCGACGATCTTGACGCCGAGAGTAATCATTGGGTAAAAGCGCATGATGAGGTAGTGAATAATGGCGGACTTTATGTAATTGGCACTGAACATCACGAGTCCAGGCGTATCGACAACCAACTAAGAGGAAGATCTGGACGACAAGGAGACCCAGGATTTACCCGTTTTTATGCTTCTTTGGAAGATGAGGTAATTAGGAGATTTGGGGGTGAAAGGACTAAAAACGTAATGGAACGAATGTCCAGATGGACAGGGATAGATACTGCTGCTCCGTTAGAGAGTGGAATGATTACAAAATTAATAGAAAGTTCTCAAGAGAGGGTAGAAGGGTATCATTTTGAAATGAGAAAGAACCTCTTGGAGTATGACAATGTCTTGAATAATCAGAGGGAACATATCTATGCAGAGAGGCAAAGGATTCTTGCGGGGTCTAATCTTAAAGAACTTGTGCTATCTATGGTGATGGAAGAGATTCGAACGTCAGTATCATTCCACATTACTGAACGAGATCGTGTTGACTGGGATGTGAAAGCTTTTATTGAAGCGATCAAATCGATTTTTCCATTGCCAGCGGATATTGATACTGAGACTAAGATATATCATTTAAGCTCGACGGAAATCAAAGAACGGCTTTTGGTCTACTGTGAGGAATACTATCAATTAAGAGAAGATATGATAGGTCCCGGCGATATCCGGTTGTTGGAGCGCTTGATTCTGCTGAGGGCTTTAGATCTCCACTGGGTGCAGCATCTCACGAGTATAGAAAGATTGAGACAGGGTATAAATCTCCAGGCCTATGCCCAGAGAAATCCCCTTGTAGCATACCAAAGAGAAGGACGTCGCATGTATGACGAGTTATTAAGTCGGATGCGTTATGATGTCGCTCACAGCATCTATACGTCGTACATTAATAAGCCTTCTGATGCGAAGGACGACCATCCATTAAACAGTGATCCTGATCAGAGCAAGCTTAATAGATCCACTAGAAGTGTCATGAATGTAATGAACCTTAAAAAAGAGAAAAAATTTGTTCCAGCGAAAAAGATGAATCGTAATGAATCCTGTTACTGTGGGAGCGGCAAAAAATATAAACGGTGCCACGGAGGTTAATATTTTCCGCACGATTGTATAATTCGAGTATTCTAGAGTGAAGCGTTTTCGCAATTCTATTGGTTAGGAGCTGTAAGATTCCGTGAATAGTGAGTTTTTTGCTCCAGTAGACATATTTGACTCTAACACGCATGCGATGGGAAATACGGATCTTGATACCGTATCCTTCTTACGTAAAAGGTTAATGATGGGTTTCCCCTGGGACCAAGTCTTATTTGAAGCTATCGGTATGTGGACTACTCCCTCTGAGGAATTTATGGGCCAAACGAATAGATATGTGATACAAGGCGAAGCTTTTGATTGGACTCTTCTCGCACAACGATTATATTGCGAAGTTGAAGATTTGATACCTGATGATGCTATGGAACGATTGCTTATAAGGGGTGAATTGCCGTTCAAGGATTCCGCAAATGAGCTGCAAAAGCTCTTGGGTTACAACAAGTACCGTGCCGTACTTAATTATTGGTATGGTGTGGTTCTGGAGGAGTGCCTAATCCTAACTGTTGAAGACGAAGTTCGTAAAGATATGAGGGGGAGTGGCCGTGCAGACTTGGATGATGTGGGTGATGAGCCATTTCTACGTATTTATGATAATACAAGGGATAATTTGATTAAAGAGTTTCGCAGAGAAATGGGTTATCCTTTACGTAGAATCTCATTTAGTTTAGGGCAATACAAGGAATTTTTGTATTGGTTGTTCAAACTGAGGATAAGATATTGGGACCCAGCTAGAGTAGCTAGCGATACCAGAAAAGCTTTAGTAAGCATGTTGCGCATAAGAGGAAACACAACTCCGTTTTACTATTAATCCATGAAAACTTACTAAGATAGCTGAGACAAGATTCTTTTCAAAGCTTCTAGTCTATCTATCAGTGCTGTTGCGCGTTCCTTCTCTCGGTCTACTACCTTTGCTGGAGCTTTCGAGCTAAACCCAGGTTTATTCAATAGTGTATTTACACGTTGAAGGTTATCCTTTGTTTTTCCGATTTCTATTGTGATGCGGTTCTTCTCGGCGTCTATGTCGATTACGTCACCCAGAGGGATTACTACAACTATTTGCCCTGCAACTAGAGAGATCGTACCGTCCTTTTGGATTTTTTCTAAATCCTCTCTTAATTCAAGGCGACTGAGATTTGCTAAGGACTTAATGGCTTCTGTCTCTTGAGTTAGCAAGACTTTGAAATTCCCGGGGTCTATTAAGACATCTAATTTTCTATGAGCTTCTATTTTAAGTTCTGCTCTAGTGTTTCTAATAGCCCGTATGAGAATGATAAGTTGTTGAATTTCGACCTCAGCTTTTGCATCCGACTCTGTTTCTTCGGGCTTGGGGTAATTGGCTATCATGATCGACTCGGGGTAACTTGTTTTGTTTGGCATATGTGGAGTTAGACGTTGCCAAATCTCTTCTGTGATGAACGGCATAAAAGGATGTAGCAAGCGCAGAGTCTTTTCGAGCACGTAAACTAGGGTAGGAATAGGAGAAAAGAGATTCTCTTTTCTCCGGATACGGACTTTGGCTAGTTCAACATACCAATCGCAAAATTCTGACCATATAAACTCGTAAATTTCTCTTTGCGCTTCTCCTATTTCGAATCTGTCTAGGTATGATTCTACTCGTTCAATGGTTTTGTTTAGCCTACTCAGGATCCAACGATCTTCTCGATGATTTAGATCTAGCGGTTTGATTTGACCATCAATTTTATAATTAGTTACGTTGTTGATGACAAACCGAGATACGTTCCATAATTTGTTTGCAAAATTTCGAGCAGAAGCGAGTTTGCTCTCGCCTAGTCTAATGTCGTTTCCTGGACCTGTGCCGGTGGTGAGAGCGAAACGAAGAGCGTCAGTTCCGTATGTTTCTATGAGCGTTATTGGATCAAGGACATTTCCTTTGGTTTTGCTCATCTTGATTCCATCAGCGTCCCTAACAAGTCCATGAAGGTAGATTACATCAAAAGGGGGTGTGTTAGTGTTCTCAATCCCTAACATCATCATTCTTGCCACCCAGAAGAATAGGATGTCATAGCCTGTTACCATTACACTTGTGGGGTAAAAATAATCCAGATCCGTACTTTCACTAGGCCAACCTAGAGTAGAGTGTGGCCATAGACCAGAACTAAACCAAGTGTCCAAAACGTCCGGATCTTGAAATACATTCGATGAATCGCAAGTTTTGCACGAATCTACCTTGTCTATGGACACAGTTTCACTATTGCAATCCTCGCAGTACCAGACTGGTATTCTGTGTCCCCACCAAAGTTGTCTGCTGATGCACCAATCACGGATGTTTGCCATCCAATTTCCATACACTTTGGAGAAATGCTCGGGTATGATTTTCGTTTTTCCCGATAAAATCGCCTTCCGAGCGGGATCTGCCAACGGTTTGATTTTTATGAACCATTGTTTGCTTATTAACGGTTCTACTATTGTGTGGCACCGTTGACAATGTCCCACTGCGTGGACAATCGATTCTTCTTTTAATAATAGACCTTGGTTTCTTAAACTATCGACTACTGCCCCACGAGCTTTGAATCTATCTTGACCTGCAAACGGTCCGGCCTTGTCAGTCATAATTCCATTGGTATCAATGACAGTTATTATTGGGAGATTGCTTCTTAGGCCTATCTCAAAGTCAGCATGGTCGTGTCCGGGTGTGACCTTCAGAGCTCCGGTACCAAAATCTTGTTTGATTGCGCTATCCGACACAATTGGTATATGTCTTCCTACAATTGGCAAGATTGCTTGTTCTCCCACTAAATGGCTAAATCTTTGATCGTCAGGATGGATAGCAATCCCAGTGTCTCCCATAATTGTCTCTGGCCTGGTTGTAGCTATCGTTATGTGATGGTTGATGTTAACTAAACTATAGTTAACATAAAAGAGAATGCCGGAATTGTCTTCATAATCTACCTCTAAATCTGAAAGAGCGGTAGCACAACGTATGCACCAGTTGATCATCCTCTCTCCACGATATATAAGTCCTTTTTTGTGTAGATTCACAAAGGTAGTTTGGACCGCTAGACTAGGTTCTGGGTCCAGAGTGAATTTTTGGCGAGACCAGTCACATGATGCGCCCAGTTTTTTATGCTGTTCGTCTATGCGTTGTCCGTAGGTGTCAACCCAATTCCAGATCCTTTTAACAAATTCCTCACGACCTAATTCGTGTCTTGACACTCCCTTTTCTGCTAGCTTCCTCTCTACTACTACCTGTGTGGCTATCCCTGCGTGATCCTTGCCAGGTAGCCATAATGTAGGATCGCCTTTCATTCGGTGCCAGCGAGTCAGTATGTCTTGAATCCCGGCAGTTAGGGCGTGACCTAGGTGGAGCTGGCCGGTCACATTTGGTGGGGGCATAATGATAACAAATGGTTTTGTGTTAGGCTGAGCCTTGGGAGAAAAGAATCCCTTCTCCAACCAAAACTTATAGATTGGGCTTTCAAATTCTTCTGGATTGTAGGCGCGAGACATCTCGTAACCAGGTGGCATCGACCAAAAACCTCTATGTGATGAATAATGGGATCATTGTAACAACTATCTGGAGTAATGGACAAAGAGGAAAACATGAAGTTGAAGTCGTTTTACTGAATTATTTCAACTACCCTGTCCAGGATTCTTTCTGCAATATCTTCTTTCGACATTATGGGTAATGCGTTAATGCTCCCTTTATTATCCAAGATAACTACCCGGTTTGTATCAGACCCGAACTCACTACCAATTTCGATTACGTTATTGGCAACTATGAAATCAAGATCTTTTTCGATCAACTTTTTTCGGGCATTAGCTTCTAAGGATTGAGTTTCAGCAGCGAAACCAACTTTAATGAAGTTCCCCTTAACGGTTCCAAGAATATCAGGGTTTTTGGTCAAACTTAATTTCAAGCTCTGTTTATCAGTTTTCAGTTTTTGACTATATGGTATGTTTGGCCTAAAGTCCGCTATAGCTGCCGCCATTATCAGAGCATCAGCATTATCCAAGGACTTTTCTACAGCAATCTGCATGTCCCTAGCAGTTTTAACAGAAATTATTTCCATAGAAACTGGGATTGATAGGGCAGTAGTTGCCGTAACCAGGGTTACTTCGGCCCCACGATCCCTGGCGGCCTCAGCTAAAGCGTATCCCATTTTTCCTGACGAATGGTTTGAGATGATTCGAACTGGGTCTATGGGTTCTTGTGTTCCACCAGCTGTTACTACGATCTTTTTACCCTTGAGGTCTCCTTCGCTTCCTAATGCAGCTCGAATATACCCAAGTATCTCATAAGGTTCCACAAGCCTGCCTTTGGATACAAGTCCGGATGCCAACCTTCCTTCGTTTGGTCCAACTACGATTATCCCCATTCTAACTAACTTGCTGATATTTTCCTGAACGGATTGATGGTAATACATGTTTCCGTCCATTGCTGGGGCGACTATTACTTTAGCTTTAGTTGCCAGTAGTGTTGTTGTTAACAAGTCATCTGCTAGTCCGTGAGCAATCTTTGCTATGATATTGGCAGTAGCTGGAGCGATAATTGCTAAGTCTGTGGAGTTGGCAATTGCGATGTGCCCGATATCACCTTCACCCGAAGCCCATAAATTAGTGGAGACTGGTCTTCTACTAATGCTTTGAAATGATAATGGAGTGATGAATTTAGAAGCGGATTCGGTCATTATTACGTCGACAATAGCGCCATTTTGCACAAGCTTGCTCGTTAGATCGAGTGCTTTGTAGCAAGCTATACTTCCCGAGACACCCAATAAGATTCGTTTATTCTTTAATATCATATTTATTATTAAAGTGTGACCTTGGGTTCTTGGTTTAGTTCGTATATCATCCTAAGCCCATGTAGGGTTAGATCTTGATTAACGGCGTTAAATATTTGGGTGCCATTTGCCATAGATTGTGCTAACCCTCCGGTAGCAATGACTTTGGTATTCATGCCCAGTTCTTGTTTAAACCTTGCAACCATGCCTTCCACCATACTTATGGATCCGAAGTAGATTCCGGATTGCATGCTTGATATAGTGTTTTTGCCAATAGCTGACGTGGGAGGAGATATCTCTACACGGCGCAATTGAGCTGCAGATTGATGCAGCGCCTCCGCGGCTACAGTTATTCCGGGTGCAATTGCTCCACCTAGGAAATCCCCGTTGCTCGATATTGCGTCGAATGACGTGGCTGTCCCGAAATCTACAACTATTGCTGGTCCACCATAAATTCGATATGCAGCTGCCGCATCTACAATCCTATCGGTTCCTACGAATCGGGGGTTTTCTGTCAAAATGCGTACACCAGTTTTCACCCCGGCGCCAACTATTAGGGGTGTTTTTTTAAATTGCTCGATACATAATTGATTGATTACTGTGGTTATAGGGGGGACGACACTGCAAATTGATACTCCGTGAATAGATTTGCAGTCTATTCCCTTTATGGATAAGGCGCTCATTAAAAGTACTGTGTATTCGTCTTGAAGTCGGCGTAGATCAGTCGACAGCCTAATGTTACCCAATAGGTTGCCGTCGTCGAACACACCGATATGAATGTTCGTATTTCCAACGTCTATAGCTAGAAGCACAATGCAATTATAAGATAGCAGCAAATAGACCACAATGATGGTGTCTTGTTGAGATCGTCTAATTCATTGCTATAGGGTTTAGGCTTCTAGGTGTCGAGATGGATAAGATAATTATATTTGACTGTACTTCGTTTTTAATACATCAGGCCTGAGAGTATTAGATGGGTTCGAAATCATCTTTAATACAATAGACCCAGATCCAGAATAGCTCACAGATCATTCTATAATCCGAGCCGTTGATACTATGATTAATTCAAATTGTATCTTTGGAATCTCGGATTTTTGGTGAATTTTATTTTGATGAACTTTATCTGTTCTTGCAGTATTGGTAAGCTTAGTTCCAATCTTTCTTGTGTCGTGGGAATCTGTAGGAGATATTGAGCTACCAAAGGAGGACGCCCGACAGAAGCAGCAATGGCGTACGAAAGGTCTGTCGGATTCGGGATAACCCTTTCTGTGCTTTTCCATTGGCCTGTGATATTAGATACGAGAGAATCTAATTCGGTCATAAGCTTTCTGCAGTTATTCAATAATTTTCCGTCAATATCCTCGTGAGCTTCATCCATATAGGATATTTTCCCCATCATATAGGGCATTTCTTGTGTGATTTCTTCCAGACGAAAGCGTCTTGTTCCTTGGGCATATATGTGGTAATTGCCGTTATCCTTTCTATCCCAGTCAACAATGCGAGCTAGAGTGCCCACGGCGTGTGGTATTGCTCCACCACCTACTTCATTCCCCGTTTTGATAAACAGTACCCCAAAATTGTAACTATAGTCCAAACACTCCGAGATCATAATCTTATATCGTTCCTCGAATATTCGTAGGGATAGGGGAGCGCTTGGCAAGAGGACTAAACCCAAAGGGAAAATGCAAACTTCTTCCAGGTTTGCCTGAAGATCGTCTTGGTTGTTCATACCAAGAGTATATGTTTGGAATTGGTGTCACGACAAGCCCATAAAAAAGCCTGGAGGCATGAGAATAGAAGGAAAAATCCAAGAGCCCTTTGACAGTAAGCCTCAGCCATTTTATCCTTAGCGGCGGGTTAGAAATTAATGGCACATATCAGAGGCTGCGATAAATTTATGCAACCAAAGCTTAATCCAATCACTGTAGAGATCATTGGGAATGCACTCGCTTCGATAGCGGATGAAATTCTTGTTGGGTTAATCAAATCGGCTTATTCTACTAATATTAAGGAACGACAAGATTGTTCTTCGGTCGTCCTGGATTCACAGGGCCAAGTAGTTGTTATCAGCGATATGAGTCTCCCTATGCATCTGGGATCATTTCTATTTACGGGTAAGGCGATTCTTGAACGATTTGATAAGAACGATATACACGAAGGCGATGTATTTATAGTAAATGATCCATATTCTGGGGGGCCTTCTCATTTAGCTGACGTAACATTTATAGCTCCAGTGTGTAACGAAGGGAAGCTCATCGGCTTTGTCGGAAACACTGGTCATTGGCCCGACGTTGGAGGGAAGGCTCCCGGCCAGGCCGCATTAGGAGATGCAACGGAAATATATCAAGAAGGGTTGAGAATTCCCCCAGTTCGTCTTGTTCGCGATGGAGAAGTGCAAAGAGACATTCTAAACATGGTGCTACTAAATGTGAGAGATTCCGAAAATAGGCATGGGGATATTCGAGCACATATAGGGTCGGTTAAATTGGGAGCTCAACGTTTGAGTGAGCTTGTTTGCCAATATGGCTCTAATAATATGAGCTATGCTTTGTCGGAATTGCTGAACGCATCTGAGCGGCAGGCGAGGCACGGGATATTGGCATTGGCCGAGGGAGAATATAAAGCGAGTGATGCTCTGGACGATGATGTTGAGACAGATGAACCTATACCTATAAACGTTAAGCTTGTGATAAAACACAAGCCCACGCCATCTATAACTGTGGATTACTCTGGTACCGGACCACAAGCTAAGTTTGGGGTAAATATACCATTCCATGGAACAATGACCGTTGTTCTATGGATTATGCGCTCTATTCTTGATCCTGATATGCAACCGAATGCTGGACTTGAAAGAGTTATCAAAGTAGTAGCCCCAGTAGGTTCGCTAGTTAACTGTCAATCTCCAGCTCCCGTAGGAGCTCGGTATGAGGTGGCATCTCAGCTTCCAGACACTCTTTTTGCCGCTTTATCTGGCGCAATAACGACAGGAATCGAAGCTGGGGGGCATGGAACGCATGGAATGGGATTCAGTGGTCAACCTCCTAATTCGTTTATATATTACGAAACTGTTGGAGGGGGCGGAGGGGCGAGACCTTATAAAGACGGCGTGAATGGGGTTCACATTACATCTAATCTGCCAGTGGAAGCTATGGAACTGGAATTCCCAATGATAGCTGACAGATTAGAATATGTAATGGATTCGGGTGGTCCTGGTCAATTTAGAGGCGGTGTGGGTATCCGAAAGGATTGGCGCATGTTAGTTCCATCATATGTAGGCGCTCACTCTAACAGGCATAAAATCCCGGGTCCTGGGCTAAAATTGGGTAAAGCTGGGACATTGACCAGAATAACAAAAGACCCAGATAGTGACCAACCAATGAATATTCCCAGGGAAATTACATTTCTACCTGTGGTCCCAGGTGATGTGATAAGCATATCTGCGGGCGGTGGAGGTGGGTATGGAGATCCGAGAAAAAGGGATCCCCAAAAAGTATTACTTGATGTGATGAATGGGTTAGTTTCGAAAGGCGCAGCTATGAGAGATTATGGAGTCGTGTTAGACATGACTTCAAATATGGTAGATGTGGAAGCTACCAATAATTTGCGGAAACACAAAAGCTGATAGAAAAGGAGAACGACATTTGGCTAGTCTTAGGGTTGGTGTAGATGTTGGTGGTACTTTTACCGATCATATTCTCTTGGATGAGAAATCAGGAGTAATATTAAGCTACAAGACACCTTCAACTCCTGATAATCCATCTAGGTCTGTCATGAATGGGCTGAGATATTTTAAGAATAAGAGTGGTCTTAACGGTTTAAAAGGCCTGTGGATGGTGGCTCACGGAACGACTGTGAATACCAACGCTATACTTGAGAGGTCTGGGGCGAAAGTTGGTCTAATTACCACCCGGGGGTTTCGTGATGTGTTAGAGATAGGAAGGCAGACTCGACCACATTTTTATAAGTGGGATGTAGATCGACCTGAGCCATTAATTCCACGTTACCTCAGATTAGAGGTAACTGAGCGGGTAAATAGTGTAGGTGAAATCATTGCGCCATTGGTTGAAGAGGAAGTATGGAAATGCATTGATGTATTCAGGAGTGAAAAGGTTCAGTCAGTAGCTGTTTGTTTGATTAATTCTTATGCCAACCCTGACCACGAGAACAGAATTGCTTCTATTTTGAGGGATGGTCTCCCAGGTATCTATTTAGCTATATCATCGGAATTATCCCCCGAATTCAGAGAATTTGAGAGGTGTAGTACTACAGCTGTGGTTGGGTATATTGGGCCCGTATTTCACGAATACGTGAATGAATTGCAATCCGAACTGCAAAGAGAAATAGATCCAAGCCCAGAACTTTACATAATGCAATCGTCTGGTGGTATGGCTAGCGCAAAGGTCGAAATAGATAAGCCGCATCTAACTATTGAATCTGGGCCTGCAGCTGGAGTTTTAGCGACTGTAGAGTTGGGTAACGCATTAGGACTACTTAACATGATTTCATTCGATATGGGAGGTACTACCGCTAAAGCTAGCCTCATAAGTGACGGTAAGCCCGCCGCTGCGAATATGCTAGAGCTAGGGAAAGAAGCTACAGGTTATTACGGAGTACGCATAACAGGATTGCCAGTAAGAGCTCCATCGATAGATCTTGTTGAGTGTAGTGCAGGAGGGGGTAGTATTGCCAGAGTAGATTCAGCAGGACTCTTAAAGGTCGGACCTCAATCGGCTGGCGCTGTTCCTGGGCCGGCCGCTTATAATATGGGTGGTAATGAGCCTACTGTTACAGATGCTAACGTTGTGTTAGGTCGGATAAGTACCGACTTTTTTCTCGGTGGGGAAATGGATTTAGATCCAGACCTTTCACGTCGCACGATAGAGGAAAGGATATGTTCTAAATTGGGAATATCAGTAGAATCTGCAGCGCAGGGTATTCTAGATATTGTTAATGCCAGCATGGTGAGAATACTTAGAGTTGTATCAGTAAGTCGAGGCTATGACCCTGGTGATTTTACATTGGTGGCTCATGGTGGAGCAGGGCCTCTTCATGCGGGTGATGTTGCTCAAGAATTGGGATTGACACAGGTGATAATTCCTACTAATCCAGGTTTGTTTTCTGCAATGGGTCTAATTTTAAGTAATGTTCAAACGAATTCGACTGTTACCAGATTTATGAAGGCTATTCCGAATAACCTGAATTTTATACAAGAGGCATTGAGTAAGGAAGAAGACAGTTGTCGAAAAACTTTGGATAAAGAGGGTATATCCAGTACAGATCAAATTATCGAGAAGTACTTAGATATGAGATATGTGCGGCAGAATTTTGAACTAGAGGTGCCAATTAAAGGTTCCATTGATACGCTGAATCAGCTTGAGGAAATTGTGACCAACTTTCATTCTATACACGAACGGACTTATGGTCATAGTGATTCTAACGCTATTGTTGAAATAGTTAATGTAAAGGCTCGAGGGTTTGGGTTGATACCTAAGCCTAGGCCGGCCTATCTTTCTTCGGGTAATGGAGATCTAACTGGAGCACTTGTAGGTAGGCGTCCTGTATTCTTCAAACAGACGAATGGTTGGTTAGACTGTCCACATTACGACAGAGTAAAGTTGTTTCAAGGCGATGAAATTCAAGGTCCTGCAATGATATGCCAATTCGATTCCTCTGTTGTGGTTTTACCAGGGAAAAAGGTACTCGTAGGCTCTTTAGGGGAGTTACTAATTAGGGCAGAAAAGGAGTTCAACAATGACTAGTTTTAGTGGTGTAGTACCAGCAACTATAACGCCTTTTTACTCAGACGGTAGGTTTAATGAGCAGTCGTTTAGGGTGATTATGGAAGCTAACATCCGGGCTGGAGTTGATGGTTTTTGGGTGAGTGGAGGAACTGGAGAAAGCGTTTTATTGACAGAGAATGAGATCATAAAAACGGCCGAGATATCAGCCGAGATCTGTAAGGGACGCGCGGCTGCTATGATACATATTGGGAGCCTAACTACTGATAGTTCGGCGCGTATGGCGAAAGCTGCTGCGGATGCCGGAGCCGCGGCCATATGTTGCGTGCCCCCATTTTTTTATAAGCCATCCGAGAAGGCGATCATAGATCATTATAGGATTGTAGCTGATGCAGCAGGAGATCTGCCTTTTTTTGTTTATAACCAACCTAAATACACTGGAGTGGAATTTGACGCTAAAATGCTAGGTCGGATTAAAGAGGCTGTACCACAAATAGCTGGAGTTAAACACTCGGCCCCAGATTTTAGTAATATACGTCGCTTTTCAGAGCTTGGTATTGATACTTTTACTGGTCATGGTTCTCTTTTCTTGGCTACGCTTGCATCTGGAGGCGCAGGAGTGGTTGATGGGCCATTGATAGCATTTCCTGAGATCTGGGTGGGGATTTACGAAGCCTATAAGTCTGGTGATATGGCAAGGGCACAGGAACTTCAAGGAAAGGGGAATATTTTAGTGGATCTTGCCGCTAAATATGGCATGCAATCGTTTTGCAAAGTGCTTTGTGAAGAAAGATATGGAGTAGAATGTGGCAATCCCAGAATGCCTATACCTAGTCTAACCGTGGAATCAAAGAAGCATTTAATCGGAGAGGTAAAGTCGTATGGATTTATTTAACCATAGTGTAGAAAGTTCGGTGATATGGATAGAAAGATGATTCAAAGATTCGCAGATATAAACCAACAAACGAGGGTTGATAAGGACGTGTTACTTTGTTGAGCCATGAAGAATATATGAATATTGCCTTAGGTGAGGCCGCACTAGGGCTTAAGCAAGGCAATTCCCCTGTTGGGGCAGTTGTTGTAAAAGATGGTAGGGTCATTGCTAAGGGTCATAATTTGGCTATAAGTGAGATGGATATTACTGCTCATGCTGAAACCGTGGCCATAAAGAATTCTGGAAAGTTGAGTTTAGAAGGCTGTACCATTTACACCACATATGAGCCTTGTTTGATGTGCGCAGGTGCGATTGTATTTGCAGGCATATCAGTTGTTGTTATGGGAGGGAACTATAATCCTAACTGGGGCCAATATGGTGATTACAGTGTCAATAAAGCGTTTCAACTCGTTGATCGTCCGAGGATCCAGGTACTAAGGGGGGTGTTGGTAGAAGAATGTGAAGCTATAACCTGGGCTTGGCGTGCAGAGCAATCTAGGAAACATTAGAATTGGGGGACATTATTCACGAAGATTATATGCTGCAAGCTCTAGATCAAGCTCTAGAGGGAAGAAAAGAAGGGAATCCACCGGTAGGATCCATAATAGTTAAAGATGGAAATATCATATCTAGGGGTCGTAACAGAGCCAATTCGGACTTAGACCTAACTGCACATGCTGAGTTGGACGCGATAAGAAAAGTAGACCCACTGCTACAGAATAGTCAGCTATCTGGATCCACTCTATATAGCACTGGCGAGCCTTGTATCCTATGCGCTGGGGGTATAGTTTTGGCTGGCATATCTCGTGTTGTGGTGGGCGGCAATTACCACAGGAGCGTAGGGTTTGTTGGGGATTATAGTTTGGAACAAGCTTTTGCTTTGGTTGGGTGCGCTCACATAGAAGTCATAAGAGGAGTTTTATTAGAAAAATGTGAGGCCATGCGCTGGGCCTATTGGTCAGAACAAGCCTAACCTTATGTGGATCGATTCCGCTAAATTATTGGGGCCATTTCTTGCTCTACTGATGCTTTTAGGAGGTTGCGTGGGTGGTTTGAATGACAAATTCGAACCTGGGACTAGGGCAATGGATTTTACGTTAGAGGTTTATCAAGGAGAGGAGGAACTAGGTGGATCCAAGGTGCAATTCGAAGATATTATCGCCAAAGATATACCAATTGTATTGAATTTCTGGGCGGCGTTGTGTCCTCCTTGCAAAGCTGAAATGCCAGAACTTCAGAAGATACATGACGAATATGAGGGAAAGATCCTTGTTTTGGGGTTAGACGTGGGAAAATTTTCGGGCCTCGGTTCAAATATGCAGGGACGTGCGCTACTCAACCAGGTAGGCGTAACTTATCCAGCCGGTACTACCGACGACGATCGTGTTATGGATGACTATGAAATATTGGGCATGCCCACAACGTTATTCATTCGTTCTAATGGCTACATTCAGCGTACGTGGATAGGTACTCTTACCCCTGAAAAAACACATGAATTGGTTGACAGTTTGATTAATAGCTCAGATAGTCTGTAGTATGTTCATGGACCTGATACGAAGTTGCATGGTGATTCTAAGGACTACTGTTTTAGAAAGCATGGAATGAAGAACAAGTTTTTCCGCCAGGGATGAGGATTGAAAAGGAATACATGAGTTCCAAAATACTTCAAGGCTCTAAATTGCCTAACATCACCCTTAAGATTGCAAACGACGATCCGATTACCCTCCCTGAAAGCATTAATACTAGGTATTTAGTTCTCCTCTTTTATAGAGGGCATTGGTGACCACCTTGTCGCCGGCAGTTGGCCAGCTACCAGGCAAGATTAGCAGAACTTGAGCATTTAGGTGCGGCAGTTTTAGCTGGTACTGTGGACGATAAAGAATCTACAGAAGCTATGATTAGAGACATGGGAATTACGTTCCAAATAGGTTATGGATTAACGGAATCAAAATTGGCTGAGTTTGATCCGTGGTGGGGCAATAATGAACATGGCAGACATCCACAACCGATGGAATTCTTGGTTTTACGAGGAGGGATAGTTTTTGGATCAATGTATGCATCTGGCCCAGTGGGTAGAATGGGTGTGGATGAAGTGATCGAAGCTATTAAAGGTCGTGAGCGGCGACGCATTAGAGATGACGACCGTATTAACTCTTAATCTCAGGTTTAGGATATCCCCTTTCTTTTGGGGACGGACTGGAGTAGAGAAGTATTAGCAAAGACTGTTAAATAATATACTAACATCTAGGATTATAGAAACGAACCGTTTAGATATTTGCAGGCATTGACATGGGCTAGGAAATGTTCAAGTCATTGAAGGTTCTTAGGCGATTTCACCAATAACGTATGAACCATCTGTCCAAGTGGGCTCTGATTTAAGATGATCCATTATTTTGCCAAAAAAATCAGCCTGTTTTGGGTCATTGGCGTTATTGATATGTGCTTCTTTGCTTTCAAATATTGCTACACCTAGCCACTTGTCTCCATTATCAGGTTTCATCACGAACCAGGCCTTCATACCCTCAGGTGTCTATCCCGCTGTGGCTGTCTTCAGAGTTTCTAAGAAAGGTGTCTCTTCACCCTGCTTAATATCTAGTGTGAATATAGTTCCATACATCTGATAAACCTCGCATAACAATAAGTTTTTTTGAGGATACAGGCGAAAGGTGTTATAGGGAAGAACCACTGCGCAACGGCTGGTTAATACTTAGCATTTTAATTGAGTGATATAATCGTCCAAATACCATGCCAATGGAGTGAAGAATGTCGCTTAGGTTAATTGTATCTATGGAAGCTGCCCCTGGGAAAATCAACGATTTGATAGAAGCATATAGAATTCGTTGTGAGGAGGTCCGACACGAGGCTGGATGTGAACAATATGAACTATATCAAAGTACCGAGCGGCCTAATCAGGTAGTATTGCTCGAGAAATGGTCGGACGAGGTTGCTCTTCAGGATCACATAGACCTGGGTAAAACAAAGGACTCCTCTGCCACTCGGTTACTCCGAATGGGCGATACATCAATAGAACGATACGCTATGGACTGAGTCAGTGTAAGGAGTCTTAGAGCGTGAACTGGGCTTCATTGTGTTCAGGATCCTTTTGATATATCTGAATTCGTTGGTGCTGAGCATCAGCTATCATTATCTTGTAATCATCACCAACATGAATTGCTGATGGATGCCATAATTTTGACATAGGTTCCAAATCAACGCGTTCTAATGCTTTCTGTAAATCTGGATTGGCTGATACGGCTAACTGAGCCCATCGAGATAGGTTAGTAGCATCTCCATCTATATTGACTAGGAAAGTTCCATCCGTTTCGTAAACTACGACACGGTGATTACCCCAGTCAGCTATATATACGTCACCTTCCTTATCTACTGCTACGGCTGCAGGGTGATCCAACTCCCCATCATTTTTCCCATGGGTGCCAAAGATGGCAAGGAATTTTCCAGTAGAGTCGAATTTTTGCACTCTGTTGTTTCCCCAATCAGCGACAAATATATTGTCGTCTTGGTCTACGAACGATCCCCAAGGCCGGTCTAACTCACCGTCGGCAGATCCTGTTACCCCAAACTGTCCAAGAAATTCTCCTGAGGTTGTGTATCGTTGGATTCGATTGTTTCCAGTATCTACTACCACAAAGTTGCCATTGTTATCGAGTGAAATGCCGGATGGTCTAGAGAATTCCCCAACTCCGGAGCCGCTTGTCCCCCAACGTCCGATTAAATTGCCGTCCTTTGTGAAACCAACAACTTTATCGTTGGCTTGATCGGTTACGTATAAGTTTTCGTTCTTATCTGAAGCAAGATGCCCAGGCCATGAGAACTCTTCCTCAGGTCTTCCGTTATCGGGATGTCCAATATCTAACAGCCACTTTTGGGTCGAAATCTCGATTTTAGTTATTCTGGCGCAGGGAATGAATTCATGTCCCCAACAGGCTACGTATACCACATCGTTCTGTCCTCTAGCCAATCCGTATGGGTAGAAGAAACCTGTAGATGATTGTCCGATTTTACCTATGTTATCGACGTAACTAAAAGCTTTATTTCCAGCGACTCTTGTGATTGGCATAGATAATATCTCCACGAACCAGTTTCCTGCCAAATTATAGGATGAATAGTTGGATATGGCTAGTGATAGGATTAGATACGGATATTACGGGAATTCTAGGTCTAATGCCTTAATGCAGAAAGAAACGAGATTTTGGCTGGAATCTTTAGGTTTTAGGACTGACAAGTTTGGGTATTTTAGCGATAGCAATAATTCCTGCGGCTATTAAAGTTAACACGCCTGAAAATATGAAGGCTGATTCGATTTCGTAACGCGTGACAAGAAACCCTGCAAATATTGGCGCAGGAAGACTTAGTTGGTTAAAAAGACCGGTGACTCCCATAGTGGAGGATTGTATTCTGTCACTGGCAACGTCCATGATGGCTGCTGAGGTTACGTTCACTAATGCATAAAAAAACAAGCCTTGAAGAGCAATTATTATTATGAGTTGAGGTAAGGTGTTCGCCCATGCTAGCCCTAGATACAAGATTCCATGGGCTATTAACGCCGGTAGCAAGACTCTTTTTCTCCCAAACCTATCAGAGATATATCCCATTATTGGTTGAGAAATTGATCCCATAGCGTGAAGCAAACCCCAGAAAAATCCGACTCCAAGTGCTGAGTATCCAAGTGTTTCTTGGATGTATATTGGAAGAAATGTTGTGATTGTTAGCCGGGCCATATTTGTAAAAATATTTACTGCAATTATGGCGACTACAACAGGATGTGTAATGAGGGATTTTATGTCACTCCAATATGCACTCAGCCGGAATTGGACATTGGCATGTCTTTCGCTTTTGTAGGTTGACTCCAGGAGCTTCCAAAGGATTAAGCTAATTATTACTGCTGGAATCAAGTGTAGTTGCAATAAAGTTTGCCAAGATATCGTGAGGAGAAGAAATCCAATCGCTAATGGAGCTACAGTATCCCCAATACTCGCGCCCACGCCATGGGCTGCGAGAGCGCTTCCTTTGTTTTCAGGGAATCGTCTCGATAATGTGCCCATGGATGCAGGATGCCAAAGGGCTGTTCCTATTCCTAAGAAGGCAACAGATGGCACAATCCATTTAAATGTTGGAGAGAGGGTTAAAAAAAAGTGAGAGATACCGAATGCTATGAATGAAATTGCCAAAATGAGGTTTATATTCCGTCGAAATTTGTCAGCTAATAGTCCAGAAGGGAGAGTGCTTATTGGACCCGTTGCAAATTGTTTAATTGAGCTAAGCACACCCATCTGCACGTTGCTCAAAGCTAAACTTGATTTTACAGATGGTATTATGACTGGCCAGAGTTGTTGAAACCAGTGTACAGCTGCATGTCCTGTAGACAGAGTCACAAGTATAAATGACCTGCTATTGTGATTAGAGGATGAGCTATCTTTTGACAAAGTTAGATCTTGTTATGCATGTGATTTTGCTGGATAAACTTTTGATGAATTAATGTAATCATCCGCGCAAACACTGAGGAATCTAAAGTAAACCACGTGGAATATTACGCCAGTAAAGGTAAATCCGCAAATTACGAATCAGAATATTATCTTTGTGATGGCCGAACATCGGGACGCCATTAGAGACTCCTTCATTAGTTCTTGTTCCGGTATATAGGGTTCATGCGAACAATCATTTGGAATAACACCTTTATAGCTTAAATTAGCATCTTAAATACGGGAAGATATAGAATAAACGTCTTTTTTTGCATATTCAGTTATAACTAAATGGTCGGGGCGAAAAGATTTGAACCTTCTACCCCCCATTAAAAGAATTGGCTGTCCCCAGGCGTTATCCCGTGTTGCCCGATGATTGGATTTATACCTGATACCATACCCTCGTGTTCACTGGTGTCCACTGGTACTGCATCCCAAAACGCATCCAAAGATAGTCCAAGAGAGGTTAGGGCATAAGGACATAGAGACTAGGCTAAATACCCATAGCCATGTATCTTACAGCATGCAAAGAGAATCATATGATAAGTTCGACCTTGGCGTAGAAGTAGACATCTCCAGGTTAGAAAAAAATGTGGGCGGTTTGAGTGTCTAGGGTAGACCTTAGTATGTTTAATTAGCCAAGGCCCCGCTGGAATCTGTAAGTTAATCAGACAACGATAATCTTAACCACTTGCAGATCCCATAGATTTGCATGATAGTGCAGAGCTGTTTTGAGTCAAGGGACAGATGGCCAATCCAGCTACTACAGACAAACTACCAGCCAGTATCAGTACCAACCCTAAGTCTATCTCACCCAATACACCGGCTAAAACGGCCCCCAATGCGGCCATGCCTTCTCCCACAGCTGAAATTAATCCCAAGACTGTGGATTCGCGATTCCCAATCTTTTCTAACGCCATTGCAAGGACGATAGAACGAACCGATAACATTAGTATTCCTGTAATGATTAATAGAGGGAATATCGTCCACTCACTCGAACCAAATGTTATGAGCCACAAGCAAATACCTCCTCCTATCAACCCACCAATAGTCATAGTTTTCCGACCAAATACGTCCGAAATATGTCCAACGAACGGAGATGCCACAGCTCCACCAAACAAAAACACTGAGAAGGCCAATCCGGTTAATCCAAGGGAAAAACCCTTCACTTCTTGGAAAAACAACGGTGCCATGCTCATAAATGCAACCATGGCCATGTTATGGAGCACGATGGTAAACAGAATAGCCAAGGTTCCTGGTTGTACAACTGATCGAGCCAAGCTTCTAATATTTGGTCCGATCGGAAGGCCAGCAAGAGGGGGTATTACCATTGGAGCCAACCTGACAAAAATTAATCCTAAGATTATGGTTGGTATAGTATTAATCTGAAGTACCTGGGTCCAGCTAAGGTACATAAGAGAAAGGCCTACCAACATTGGAGCAGCGATCTCCGCGATAGTTCCTCCCGCCATATGCATGCCTAATACAAAACCTTTCCTATTAGGCATCCACTGAGTCATAACACCCATAGCAACCGGATGCCAGGCTGCAGCTCCAGCACTCGCAAGTGTTAAGAATCCCACGAGAACCCAATAATCGGTTGATACTGAGGCCATCAGCTGAGCGGCGGCTACACACCAGAATGTGGCGAGCAAGAAGAAACCTCGCTTCCTCAGATTGTCTCCAATAAATCCTGCTGGTAAGTGGGATATTCCAGATCCTATCTGCCTCGCTGCAAAAAGTATGCCAACCTGTAGAGGGCTAAGACCCATCGATAGGGCTATGGCGGGTGCCAATAACCACAAGGCCCCTCCACCCCAGTCCACCGCTCCATGACCGATAGGAAAAGCAACCAGATATAACCACCTACCCTGTTTACGTGAAGATTGAATGAACCTACCTCCATAGATACTTAACCGTTCTCGGGGGTACGCCCCCTTTAATGACTCCAATTTCAGCATTTTTGTTTTCATAGGTTTGTCACGCATATAGACATACCCATACCAACAAAACTTAAGGCATACCCCCACCTCGTAAAACAGCCACAACCAACAACTACAACCAACAAAAGACCTAGAAGCCGAGAACCAACCAACGCAAAGGCCAACAAACACCCATCACGAAGCCGATAATCTGAGCCTATCCAAACACGATTTCTTCCAAACTGCATCCAGGATTGCATCCAGAGGGCAAAGAATTAGCCCTCCGAACAATCGCCAGAGGGCTAATTTGTGCCTAACTAATGGTCGGGGCGAAAGGATTTGAACCTTCGACCCCCTACACCCCATGCAGGTGCGCTACCGGACTGCGCCACGCCCCGAACTGAACCATACTAACATAGCAATATATAGGGTTCAATTTAACTAGGCACAATTTAGCTACTCTGCTATAGTGATTAAAACTGTTTGAAAGGTGTAAGTTCGTGGAACTCATAAAACCTAAAGATATCCAAATTAATAATTCAGTAGTGGTTATTAATTGGGAAGATGGTCATAAAAGCATATATGGTGCCAGAGACCTACGCCTTAGGTGTCCCTGTGCCCAATGCATAGATGAGTGGACTGGTCAGGCAAGATTAGATGAGAATACAGTGCCATCTCAAGTAACAGCTGCTGAGCATATTCTTGTTGGAAATTATGCTGTTCAGTTTCTTTGGAGTGATCTGCATTACACAGGAATATACACTTTCAAGGTACTCCGAGAGCTTTGCATGTGTGAACTTTGTGCGTCAGTCGGTTAAGCGAACTGACCTCGACATATTTGATCTGTTGACAATCGAGGTCGTGAGCACTCTATACATGATTTCATGTGCCCCAGTAGCTCAGATGGATAGAGCGTCTGCCTTCTAATTAGCAGTTTAGCTGTTTCAGCCTCGTCCTTCACGTACCTAGCAGAATATCTAATGTTGCCCCCTCGTGTCCCCACTATCCCTCGGTGTTGCTGTAAAATTTGCTGTAAAAAGAATTTCTAAATTACTAAGTAATACAGAGTAATTTACTGGTAATTTAAACGTTATCTTCTGGTTCATTCGGAACTCTCATTTTTCCATCTATGACTGTAAGTGCTTCACCAGAAATAAGAATACGATCCTCTGTAACTTGAAGGTCAAGCTCACCACCACGTTTTGATGCCTGATAAGCTTTGAGATCTGTTTTTTTAAGTTGTTCAGACCAGTAAGGAGCAAGAGTGCAATGCGCTGAACCTGTCACGGGATCTTCGGCAATACCGTCATAGGCGCAGAAACAACGGGAAATAAAATCATATTTAGGGTCACTGGATTTTGCTGTGACAATAACAAAATCTTTGTATTTCATAAGTGCATTAAAGTCAGGATCAATGTCATGGATAATGTTATCATTATCATAAACAAGCATCAGATCGCGTGATTTATAAGCCGTATGCGGCTTGGCTTTGTCCGTAATGGCATTTAACACAAACTCTGGAATATCAGCTATATCTTGCTTATCTCCGAGTCGAGATGGGAAGTCCATGCAATATCCATTACCAGATTTTTCTACTTTAAGCTGTCCAACGAATTTTGTATCAAAAGTCACTTCGCTCACATCTGGTTGTATTTTTGTCATATAAATATGTGAAGAAGATAGAGTTGCATGACCGCACAAATCAATCTCAAACATCGGCGTGAACCATCTAAGCAAGGGGTTTTGTCTTTCGCGGAGCAAAACGAAAGCTGTTTCAGAAAGGTTCATTTCAATAGCAATATTTTGCATCAAGTCATCGCTTAACTGCTCATGTAAAATAAAAACAGCAGCGGGATTTCCTTTGAATGGTTGATTAGTGAAGGCATCAACTTGCCAGAAATTTAAGAGCGTTGTCATGCGGCCTCGCTTTCTTCTTGTTTGAGATAATTGTAGACTGTTGCCCGACTAACATTCAGGACTGGTAATACAGAGCATCTTACTAGTAAGTAATTCTAATGTCTGAAGAACTTTGTGTCTGCTAGATATTGTTGCTTAGTAACATTAGCAATACACGTCAGCTGAAGTAACCGTTTGGTTGGAGTACGTTTGCGATCCACCGAAGCGTTTACAGTTTGGTGCGAGACTGGGTGTGCTAAGTGGTCTACAAGCCCCAAAATTGGATGCCCATGTTACGGTGTATTGACAATAGTATCGTAGCTAAATAGGATTGATTATTGTTTTATGCCCTAGTAGCTCAGCGGATAGAGCGTCTGCCTTCTAAGCAGAAAGTCCCAGGTTCAAATCCTGGCTGGGGCACCACCTGTTTAGGTAATTTACGCCTGAGTTTCCATCCCAACTATTTAATTTTGCAGAGATAGAGACATGAATCACTTATCCCAAGAAACTGTGATCTGCAAGAGGCGAGCGAAACAGAGCCATTTATTCCAAGAGGTGACCACTGTATTTTACATGATATACGAGTCGACAGGATTATAGAGTAGAACTATTTTGTTAGTAGCCTTTTCCGGAATCATAACTATTCTTTTGGGAAACCGACTCAATGATCTCATCCTCTCCCGATAAATGGCATCTTTGTGGCCATTACAGTCATGAATTGGACGTTTGTCTCTAACGACAGTCCCGCCATATAGAGCACAGCTTGTGCAATGTGGTCTGCATCCATTCTTGGTTCAATTTGGGTTGTTCCGTTGGGTTGAGGAACTCCTTGTCTCATTCTTTGTGTCATTTCTGTCGCAGCGTTGCCTATATCTATTTGGCCACATGCGATATCGTACTTTCTTCCATCCAATGAGCTTGCTTTGGTGAGTCCAGTAAGGGCGTGTTTTGTGGCTGTGTAAGGAGCAGAATTAGGGCGGGGACTGTGTGCTGATAAAGAGCCATTATTAATAATCCGCCCCCCCATGGGACGCTGGGTTTTCATAATCTTGAATGCTTGCTGGGTACATAGAAACGCACCTGTCAAATTAACAGCAATAACCTTTTCCCATTCTTCCAATGTGAGATCTTCAAGGAGAACCGACGGACCTATAGATCCAGCGTTATTGAACAGAACGTCAAGTCGGCCATAATTTCCTTTTGTTTTCTCGAATAAATGCTTTACAGCGATAGGATCAGTTACATCAGTGGGAACGACCAAAACTCTAGAACCAACATCCCCTTCCTCTATCGCAGTTGCATTTAGGGTCTCAATGCGGCGTCCGGCTAGAACGACCGAATAGCCCTCTCTCAGGAATGCCAGTGCCGTTTTCTTTCCAATCCCTGTTCCAGCTCCAGTAACTATAGCAACTTTGGTGGAGGCCTTCATTAAAATGACTCCTAATTGTTTACAATGTTCGAGGACGAAAATGCGAAGTATATAAAGAATTTCATTATATCCTAAATTGGCGTTACTCAATTGATCCCAGAGTTTTTCCGAACGCAGTCAACTTATGTTATTAATGTTTTCCGTTAGTGTCTCTAAGAGATTGGATTACCCAAGGAAAGTCCGTGTGTGAGGCTATTGTTAGGATTTAGAAAACCTAACTTTAACTTTTCCTAGTTTTTTTTTCGAGCCGTTTTTCCTTTAGGGTTTTTGTTGGTTGTTTCTTGACTGCCTTTTTTGAATCCTGTCCTTTTGCCATAAGTTCACCTTTTATTTATATGCTCAAATGCTATCTTTCCAAAATCGTTCCTCTAGGATTTGGTATCCACTATTTCGGAATCTCTTGCGTACGTCTTCGATCATCTTGGGATGACCACACACGTATATACATGTATCTGAGACTTCCATGGTTCGTTCATTGATATAATCTTCTGCAATTTCGTTAATGCGACCAGTTATCCCTATCCAGCTATTGTTACGTTGCTCCTTGGGACGGCTTATTGATGGCGTGAACTCTATGAAATCATTCTCTGATGCCATTCTATTAAGTTCTTCTAGATACCCGAATTCATCTTGATAACTAACCCCATTCAAGACGTGAAATTGGTAGTCCGACCGATTTATTCCAGCGGCAGGCCATTGGTCATCATTTAAGAATTTGCGCAGAATACTTACGTAAGGGACTATTCCTGTACCGGTTCCCATAAATACATGCCGTTTAAACTGGGGTTGTAATACGAATCTGCCTTTTGCCCTTGGTCTGATGGTTACCTTATCTCCAACTTTCAATTCATGGAGTATAGGCGTCAGTTTCCCTTCTGGGTAAGGCAAGAGGTCTACGAACAGTTCAATGCATGATTCATCTGGAGATGACGCAATTGAATAAGGACGCTCAATCATTTCAGCCCCAATAGTGCAGTATTGGCCTGGTATGAATGGCAGTTTGTTCTGGGATGTTATCCAGATTTTCCATAGTTCAGGAGTAATGTCTACTCGCTGAATAATTTCAGCCGTTGATAACTGACCTTTTTGCATGTAAATCATTCGACACGTTGTAAAGTCTATGAATGCAGCCTATAGAGTAGCCGGACTACATCTGACTTAGGAGTTTAGGAGATTATACCATTGTATAACTTGTGAAGAGGGAATTAATGGCCCAAATTTTAAATGCGGAATACCAATTTAGGTAGATAGGGGTGAATTTTGGTATTAGCCTGTGATATATTAGCTGATAATTGTTGAGGCATGCGTGATGTGTAACTAGGCTCTAATGCTAACCAGTGTCGAGGGATCAGACTCGGCTTAGAATGATGCCTGCAGGGCTAGTTCCAATTATAGATAAACTCGTTGGTCTGGAAAATGGTGATTACTTGATCCTTATGCTAAAGTCTGTTTAAGCAAGAATTGTAGACCGAGTTAGCGGAAATATCCCTATTATTACATGGGATTAGATTCATTATTGGATTAGACTTGTTGAAACTAACTGGAGTTATTTGATAAGCCTCTAATATATATTTTTACGGAGAGGAGTATAGCAATTGGATTCAATATGGTTATACATATGCGGCCCTATTTGGTTGTTAGGCTCATATATTTTAGGATCTGTGCTTTTCGGTGAGTTGATATGTAGAGCCAAAGGCATTGATATCAGGAAGTTAGGAACAGGAAATCCCGGAACCGCCAATATTTGGAGAGAGGTTGGTTATAAGTATGGAATTGCTGTTTTCTCTCTCGATGTATTAAAGGGTGTTTCTCTAACACTGCCACTAGCTTTACTGAACGTAGAATTGATTTGGATAGCGGCAACAATGATGTGTACGTTGATCGGGCAGTTTTTCCCAGTATTCTTCAAGTTTAGAGGAAATACTGGCATGGCAGTACTTTTTGGGACGGCTGCTGGATTAGTTCCATTAGGGGCCCTCTTAGCTGCTCCGATATTGATTTTTATGTTCATAATAAGCAGAAACTCGGGATTGTCTGGAGCCGTATTCTTTTTGGTGTGCGGTATTTCAGGAGGGTTTATATACGTAGATGATTGGGAATGGTTAGGAGTTATTTATTTGATCATTGGAACGATTTTAGTCGTTGTTAAGCAACATCTCCAGTATTCAGGTGCTTCCTCTAAGAAATAGGGTTGCGAAGACAGGAGCAGAGAATAGCCTGTATTAAGTAGTAAGGTGTATCCGGCCTGTAATTAGATTAATTTGCTTATCATATATGAAGACATCAGTATCATTACTAAGTTCTCAAAAAGGGTTAGATATGAAATTGGTAGATTGATTGAAGACCCCAGGCAAGCGCACTGTATGGTTTGATTGGCCCTTAAAACGGTAGAGATGCCAATCGATTGAGAAATCATAACAATTAAAGTAATTATTCCGGCTACAATGAGCATAGTTTGGGTTAAAAAGGCAATTCCGAGAAATAGTTCCAAAAACGGGTAGCAAATAGCGAAACCAGGTATCGTTTTAGCAAGGTAGTCGTATCTAGAAAATGTCCTACTAAAGCCCTGCACATTCAAAAGCTTGAGAAACGAGAAGAGCATAAAGAAAACTCCCATGTAACTCATAAACCAATTGTTTAAAGTGAATGATTCGTGGGAGGTTTGAAGTGATAACGATGAAATAGTTACGATTAGTAAGCCTAAGAATATAGGCTTTTTGGAATTAAAGTGAGCACATAATTTAGAGAATAGATTTTCCTTGCGATTTTGAACTTTGTAACTACCTAGGCTTGAAATGATCAAGTTAATATATTGATCGTCTAGTCGTTTAGTAGATTGAGTAGTCAATTCCCTGTCTTCTAACGATACTGTAGCCATTAGAATATTAGGATCGTTTTCCAACCCGCGTTCTATGCTATTTGCGCAGCCTTGGCACGTCATGCCGGCAATTTTAAAAGTATTCTTCATTTTGCATCCCTGACCTAAACAATAATAGTGTATTTGAGTAAGTCTTTACTCTACACATAAGCGGCTCTTGGTAGTTATATTGGTTGTGGAGGTCAACCTAAGTTTCCTCCTGGCAATTATACACGTTTTCATGAACTCAGTGCTTCAGTGGTTTTAGGTCCAAAGGTGTAGTCAGTTGAATTTGACCACAGGTTAACGCAGAGATACTATCAAGCTATATGGAGAGGTGGGAATCTGCATTGCCTAGGAGGCATATGGCTTTTCAATTAGGTTGTATTGTATGTGATAAGCTTCACGATAGCAGCAAGTATCGTTTATTTTGTGAAAATTGTGGTGGGCTTTTGGATATTACCTATGATTTGAACCCTGTACTTAATCCCAGTATGGTAAAGGGCACTTGCAGCATGGAACGCTATCTATCGACTCTTCCCATAAATGATCCTAAGAATCTGGTTACGCTTGGAGAAGGTGATACTCCGGTAATAGAGTTGCCGGCGGTGGGACAATCATTAGGACTTACTAGTCTGTACGGCAAAATGGAATATTTTAATCCTACAGGGTCTTTTAAGGATAGAGGTAATGCAGTACAAGTATCAGTATTGAAAGAGGCCGGAGTAACTGAGGTAGCGGATATTACAGGAGGCAATGGTGGTTTATCATTTGCCGCTTATTGCGCTAGAGCAGGAATAAATTGCCACGGATTCACCAATCTCAAAGATCCGATTTCACCTAAACTTCAAGCCATTCTATTACACGGTGTGAACGTTCATTGGACAGAGGGTTTTCGTAATGAAGTTGAAGAAACGTCTGTAAAGTTTGCCCGTAGCATAGGAGCAGTCAGTATGATGTATTCCAGTAATATATACTTCATAGAAGGATTGAAACCTATTGCCTATGAAATAGGAGCTCAGATGGATCCGTTACCAGATCATATTGTGGCCCCAGCTAGTAATGGCTCAATATTGCAAGGCCTTTGGAGAGGGTTTAAGGAGATGCTTGAAGACGGACGAGTCGAGCGAATACCAAGACTCCATGCTGTCCAGACTGAACAAGTCCAACCAATCGTCGCTGCTTACAGTGGGAGGTCATGGAAACGGCCGGATTACGTAGATAGTGTAGCGACCGGTGTTTTGGGAGGTAGTCCGCCACGATTAAATGATTTGATTAGACTGATTAAGGGAACTGATGGACGGGCTATTGCAGTAGACGAAGATAGGATTATATTTTGGCAAGCAAGATTAGCAAGTCTAGAAGGAATCTTTGTTGAGCCTACGTCTGCCATTGCTTTGGGAGCCCTAGAAAAGTTAATAGAGTCAAACGTTATATCAGCACATGAAACGGTATTGGTTCCGTTTACTGCTTATGGTGGCAAGGAACCTATTCCAGGCGTTCGACCCTAATATAGAGAGGAGTTCTAGATTCATGTTCTGATTTTGCCTCTTCCTATCCTTTCTCTAGGTGAAATCAGTATTTTGCAATGATTTCTAAATGTTGTAGAATCCCTATTCTAAATAGAAATGTATTTTGGGATTGTTAAGGAGAGTTAACCATGGGTTACAAAAAGGTTATTTCGTCTGATTCACATGTAGTTGAACCTCCATATTTGTGGGAGCAAAGGATGAACAGGCAAAAGTGGGGAGATGCTATTCCTGAGCTTAGAAAAGGTGGAGAGGACGATCCTACTGACTGGTGGTACTTTGATAATCTTAAATTTGGACCGACTGGCAATATATCGGCTGCTGGAAAACGATTTACGAATCCTAAGGAGATAATTCAGGCGGGAGTATTTGATAACGTTAGGCCAGGAGGGTTTATTCCAGAAGAACATGTAAAAGATATGGATATTGATGGTGTTTGGGGAGGAGTACTTTATCCCTCAACCGGACTTCCTCTATATGGAATGGAGAATAATGACCTTCTCAGAGATGTATTTTCTGCTTATAACGATTGGCTTGCAGAGTTTTGTAGTGCCGCACCTGATCGAATTAAGGGTATTGGTGAGATCCTTTTAGATGAAGGTGTAGATCAGGGTATAGCTGAGATGAGACGAGCCAAGGAAATTGGACTAGCAGGGGTTATGATTAGTTCTTATCCAAGAGTTGGTCAAAGCTATGATATGCCTATGTATGAGTCTTTTTGGGCTGCTGCTCAGGAAATTGATATTCCTGTTACGTTGCATGTAACTACCAATAGGCCTGGTCATAAGCTGACTGTAAAAGACGGTAAAAATGCACAATCCGGGGCGGACCGCGTCAATCATGATTATTTTGTGAGAATGGATTTGGCGCAGATGATATATGCTGGGGTTTTTGAAAGATATCCGAAGCTTAAAGTAGTTGAAGCAGAACACGAAATTGCTTGGCTTCCGTATTTCATTAACCGCATGGATATGAATTACAAAGAAAGGCACGAAAACATCCCATACCGTTTCAAGGGAGACACGCTTCCTAGTGATTTCATGCGCAATAATGTCTTACATAGTTTCCAGGAAGATGATCTCGGCATTCAAATGAGAGATCTCATAGGGGTTCATACGTTGATGTGGGGATCCGATTATCCTCACGCTGAATCAACATTTCCTGAGTCCCAGAGGATTTTGAGTGAGATTTTGCAGGGTGTACCACAGGATGAACAAGACATGATTGTCGGGGGTAATTGCGCGAAATTGTATGGATTTTACTAGGGATTTATTCTGTAACAGCTGTATTATTCGCTGACTTGGACGAATTGAAGTTGAGTAGTGGATCTTCTTTTGCGATTCTGGAATTCGAACTGCAGAAACTGTCAGCGGGATCTAAGGGGTCAAATTAGTGAATTCTTCTATGTCCGGAAAAATTCAGACTGTTCTCGGGGCTATAAATCCTGAAGAATTGGGAATAACAATGTCCCACGAACATTTGTTGATAGATTTCAGCGTTGTTTTCGAGGAACCCAAAAGCCAACAACTATCAACCTTAGCGTCAGAACCCATATCCATAGGTTTATTAGGATGGTTGCGTTATAACTGGAGAAGCAATCGGGATAACCTGTTGTTAGATGACGAGGATACCGCTATTCAAGAAGTTAGCAGATTCGCTAGTCTTGGAGGGCGTTCCATAGTTGACGCGACGAACATTGGTTTAGGTCGTAATCCTTTAGGATTAACTAGAATTTCATGTGCAACTGGATTAAACGTAATAATGGGGTCGAGTTATTACGTGGCTTCAAGCCATCCAATTGATATGAGATGGAGAAGTGAAGAGGATCTGGCGAACGAGGTTATACGCGACATCACAACCGGTGTATCCAATACTGGCGTCAAGTCTGGAATAATTGGGGAAATTGGTTGCTCTTGGCCGTGGGATCCCAATGAAAAAAAAGCCGTCAGGGCAGGTGCAAAAGCTCATAGAGAAACTGGAGCGCCACTTCTCATTCACCCCGGCCGCCACGAAGATTCGCCCTTCGAAATTGTCAAGGAACTGGAAAAGATTGGGGCAGACCTGGGGCGGACTGTGCTTTCTCATATTGAGAGGACAATTTTTTCACGGAAAAAGTTGTTAGACTTAGCCAAAACAGGAGTGATTTTAGAATGGGATTTGTTTGGCCATGAAAGTTCTTATTACCCCTTTTCAGACAATTCTATGCCGAACGATAGCCAGAGAATCGATCAGATAATGTATCTAATAGAAGAAGGGTTTGGACATCAGATCGTAGTTTCCCATGACATATGTACGAAGCATAGGCTGGCTAAATATGGGGGTCATGGGTTTTCACATATCTTGGACAATGTAATTCCTAGAATGAAATTGATGGGTATATCCGACGTACAAGTTGATAACATGCTTATATCAACTCCGCGGAAAGTTTTGACATTTGAATGAGTAGGAAGTGAACAATGGAAAAAATAGCTGAAGTCAAATATCCTATCAATGAATTAATATCTCGTCGTTGGAGCCCCAGGATTTTTGATCCAGATAAACTTGTAGATCTGGATCAAGTAGGGTCCCTATTCGAGGCGGCTAGATGGGCTCCATCATGTGCTAACGAGCAGTCTTGGAGATTTATTGTTGGGGTAAATTTCGATAAAACACACCAGATGGTTATTGATACTTTGTCTGATGGTAATAAAAAGTGGGCTTCTAACTGTCCGATTTTGTTTATAGCGATAGCGAATCAACCAGATTACGAAGGCAAGTCTTTCGTGCATGCTGAGCATGATCTAGGTTTGGCTCTGCAAAATCTGTTGCTACAAGCCATAGATTTGGGTATGCATGCACATCTTATGGCAGGATTCTCTGCTGATAAGGTTAGAAGGGCATTTGATGTACCAGACGAGAATAAACCGTTGACTGCAGGAGCCGTAGGATATTATGGCGATGTTAGGAAAGCCGATGCGGGTCTAAGACAGAAGGATGAGGGTTTACGATCTAGGAAAACCTTTGATCAGTTCGTTTTTTCTGGGCGTTGGGGAATCCCGTTAGGCATTTAAACAGAATCCAGTGGATAAAGCGTACTAGCCCTATTAGCACGGCAAGTTCGACACTGGGTGCACTATGGCTTCCCAAGAGTTACAGGAACTATACTCTCATATAGATAAGAATTCGGAAACGCATGTTGCTAGGCACCGGAGTTGGACAAATAGGGCATTAACTGTATCGATCTTAATTTTTTTGAATCGCACGTACCGCGCAATTTGGGTCATTTCTCAAAATAATAGCGCCCAGCCGAAATATTGTAATGGCATTGGACCGAGGTCATAACTGCCCAAGCTTGATCACTCGTCACAAATTACCTCCCATTGCTTGGCTCTGCCTTTCTTAACCTGATCTAAGATTATTTCGGCTGTGGCTTCAACCGAATTCCAGCGAACTGGTCCTTGAACGTTTGCCATTGGGTCGTATTCAACATGGTCTTTGGGATTATTTATTACCATTATAATTCCATCTTAGTTGTGTGATTTTGATGCTACATCTTTGAGTTTAGCTTAACTTGTAGCGGTTAAAACGGACTGCATCTAATACTCGTAATGTGAAAAGATTCCGTGAATAGTTATCTAACCACTATCATCAACTCCCAGGCCGATATGTTATAGATTGTTTCTTCTGTTTAGCACATCCCTAGGTTTCATATGAGTTGTTTAGTGCAGTATAGGTTTGGTTTCATAGAATCGTTAATTGCCACCCACTCTGCCTTCGGATATTATCTGTGCATACTTGATTATGGAGAATAGATATGGCACGTTTAAATCGCATAATAGAACAATTTGAGAAAGGGAAACCTGCCTTCGGAGCTTGGATTAATAATGGAAATTTGGACGATACCATTTGGGTTACAGATTCGGGCTACGATTATTGTCTAATAGAAAATGAGCACCACGGGTTAGATTTTTCGAAACTTCGTACGACATTACAGGCGTTGATTAGCAGAAAAAGAATATTAGAAACAGGTAGTCTGCAGGCTTACCCTACCCCTATTGTCAGAGTCACTCCTAATACTAGAGAGCAGAATCAATGGATTATTAAACATACTTTAGATCTGGGGCCATATGGAATTATGATGCCTGTTTTGGAGACAGTAAAAGATGCCCAAGCCGCGGTAGTTGCGTCTAGATATCCACAACGCCATGGTACTTCAGATTACGCCCCTAAGGGCGAAAGAGGTTGGCATCCTCACGATTTTGCAGTTAGATATTGGGGTATATCTGTAGAGGAATACACCGAGAAAGCTGACTTGTGGCCATTAGACCCTGATGGGGAATTGTTAATTATTGGGATTATTGAGACCGTAAAGGGAATAAAAAATCTTCCGGATATATTGAAACATGTAAGGGGTGTTGGTGTGATAATGGCAGGTGCCGGAGATTTATCGGTAGACATGGGTTTGGGTGGTGCTGCTACACAACATAGCGATGTGCAGGAGGCTATATTGGAAGTGTTGAATATTTGTCGTAAGTATGGAGTGCCCTGCGCGACAGGAGCCCGAAACCCTACAGAAGTGGACAAGAGGCTGAAAGAAGGGTTTACCATGTTAACTGACATGCAAACAAAACCCAGCGCCATGATTGATCATGCTCGCAAATTGTCAGGATAGTAAATTTCAAGGAATGGACCAATCATCATCAACTTGTGATCGGCTGCCGTCGGCGTTTGGGCTATTGCAATTGATTAGATCTTCCCTGAATTTAGCATTATTCGTAGATTACGATGGGACGTTAACACCCATTGTTGCTAGACCTGAACAGGCAATCATGGATTGTCAAACTCGGAATCTAATTTCCCTACTGTCAAGTAGGTTTCCTACAAGTATAGTAAGTGGACGATCTCAACAACAATTGATGGAATTGGTAGGAATTGACGAGGTTTTTTATGCGAGCAGTCATGGTCTTCGAATAGTGGGCCCACAAGGATCTAACCTGGAATGTGATCAAGGAAAGCCATTCAAATATCTAATGGATATTATCTATCGGGAATTAGGTTTATTTTTAACAGAAATACCAGGAATAGTTTTAGAGCATGGTGTTTATACGGTAGCTGTTCACTACAGGCTAGTCTCAGAATGTAATGCCTTAAAGGTGTACAAAAGAATTCGAAGCCTTATTGAACATTTCCCCGACCTTAGATTAACCCATGGTAAAAAGGTTTACGAGATAAGACCTCGATTAGATTGGGATAAGGGGACTGCGGTTGAGTGGATTCTAAGTTGCTTGGAAAGGAAACTTGTGCCTATATATGTAGGAGATGATGTCACAGACGAAGATGCGTTCCTGCGAATTCGAGAGCGGGGATTTGGAATCCTGGTTTCAGAAGATAGCCGTCGAACCCATGCAAAGTATTCTTTAAGAAATTCTTACGAGGTACGCAAGTTCCTTAAGGAACTATACGAAATAGATTTATGCCGATTTTGAATGTCCATCCTAAAAGTTGACACCTTGGACTCGTTTTTCTATCCTCTGAATAAACAGTGAATATGGAGGGGCAATTTGTTATATAGCGGGATATCATCTTACAGACCGCCTGCTTTGGGGCTTAGCCACATGGTTTCTTCGGGTAACCCTTTTGCATCATTAGCAGGATACGAAATTTTGAATATGGGTGGTAATGCTGTAGATGCTGGAGTAGCGAGTGGTCTTGCTATAAATGTTACCCAGCCACATAGAACTAGCATAGCAGGAGTTGCCCCTATCCTTTTATATATCAAAGATATAAACCGCGTTGTTTCTATTAGCGGATTGGGTCGTTGGCCTAGAAGTGTAAGTAGAGAGCATTTCGCGAAGAAGTTTGGCGAGATTCCTGATGGTATGCCTAGATGTGTCGTTCCTGCAGCGTTTGATGCATGGGTTACTGCGTTGGAATGTTTCGGAACTATGTCGTTTGAGCAAGTTGTGGGCCCGGCACTGAAATTAGCTGAAAAGGGTTTTCCAATAAGTAGAGAATTGCACGAGTCTATTAATGATGGAAAATTACAAATTAACCGATGGCCTTACGATGGAGAGGTTTTTAGCCATAACGGACGTATGCTGCGCTATCCGGAACCGTTAGTGCAAAAAGATTTGGCTCGCGTTTTAACTAACATGATTGAGGTCGAACGATCTGAATCTATCAAGGGCAGAACAGGAGCTATCCGAGCTGTACGTGACTACTTCTATAAAGGCGAAATTGCTGAAACAATGGTTGATTTTTCGAATAAAGAGGGAGGATTTCTAACTTTACAAGACATGGCTGATTTCTCTGTAACAATAGAGGAGCCAGAAAATGGAACCTATAAGGATTACACCATATTCTCGTCAGGATTTTGGTGCCAAGGCCCTACTTTGATAAATGCCATGAATATTTTGGAAAATTTTGATTTAAAGGCACTAGGTCACAACTCTCCAGATTATATTCATACTTTGATTGAGGCCTTCAAGCTGGCTTATTCCGATAGACATTACTTCTTTGGAGATCCAGATTTCATTGATGTCCCTGGACAGGGTCTTTTGTCAAAGAGTTATGCATTGGAACGAATTGGGCTATTTGATCAGGGAAAAGCTTGGCCAGAGATGCCGCCGATTGGAGATCCATGGAAACATCAAGTGGCTTATGGTTATACTGATGTTTCATGTCCGACGGCGAAAAATGGAACCACAGAACCAGATACCAGTTATACATGTGTTGTTGATAAGTGGGGAAATGCCTTTTCGGCTACTCCCAGCGATGGAATAGGGCCTACCCCAATGATACCTGGTTTGGGTATGATTGTCTCCGGAAGAGGAACTCAGACATGGCTCGATGACGATCATCCGTCACGTTTGGATCCATGGAAACGTCCTAGACTAACACCAAATCCCGCCATGGTTTTCAAAAATGGGAAACTGACCATGCCATTTGGTACTCCGGGGGGTGATATGCAAGTACAGGGTATGGTACAGATGTTTCTAAACATGGTGGAATTTGATATGGATATACAACAGGCAATAGAAGAGCCAAGAGTAGGTAGTTGGAGTCATCCTGACTCATTCTGGCCTCATAGATATGAGCCTGGGCTTATGGAGTTAGAATCTAGAATTAGTCAGGATATCGCTGGAGAGTTGGCTAATAGAGGACACAAACTACGATGGCTATCAAAATGGGGATACCGAGCGTCTGGGCTGTGCGGAATTTTCCTAGACGAATCTTCAGGTGTGCTTATTGGTGGAGCTGATCCCAGAGCCGACTCTCACGCCGTAGGCATCTGAATCTCATGCTAAGTGTATTACCCTAGCAACCCGAATTATTAGGTGTGGTAAGGGATCCAGTAGTCTTAACAAATAGTACCCCATCAATGATGCAGTTATTCCTATGGTAGCTCCTGCTGCTATATCAGTTGGGAAGAATATTCCTGCATATATTCTGGATATACACCATATTGCGGAGAAAATAAAAAGATATGTTCCGATAACCTTAGCTTTGAGCCAGACGCTAAAAGCTAAGGCAAATGACAGGGCTGCAGGATTTGCTGGGAAAGAGGAATCGGTAGGGGCGTAGAAGAGAAGAGTGATATTTTCTGAGAAAAAAGGGCGTTCGCGATAGTAATAATCATTAATCACGAGTACGAAAAGATTGGCCAAGCCAAGTGAAACTATTGCCGACAATACAGTTTTTTGAAACATATACCTTTTTCCGGGATTAGTTCCTGCAAACCAAAGATAGAACAGAGTGAGTGCCAAAATAACTGGTATGCAATAATCACTCACAATTATTGTCAAAATAGAATCTAAGAAATCCGATTTTCCAGAAAGACCGTTTAGGTATGATAGGATGGCCAGATCTAGATTTCTTAGCGATTCCATAAGGCCCTCGATGTATGCTTGATAGCAGAAAAGAATGTTTTGTGGGCCAGGGTTTGTAATCCATATGCAGATTCAGTTGTGCCAGGAAGTTTTTGGTTTAGGAAAGAGCTTAAGCAAAGGGAAAACAATAGGGAAGTAAAGGTTGCTGTTACAAAAATAATAGATTGTTGGTTTCCGTTCAGTCCGGCCGTTGTGTCGGCTACATTACGAAAGTCTGAATAAAAAAAACCGGAAAATGCGATACATGATAAAAGTATTCCCAAAACAAAACTGAAAACTCGTGACCTAATGAAATATAAACCTCGGAGCCTGCCTCTTGTGGCCGCCAGTTGGAGAAATCCTGTAGCGGCAACGAATACGAATAGGAAATAGTCTAAATAAAAAGGCATGTATTCGTCAGATAGTAGTAATTTTTGAGTAGTTTGGAGCGTCGCAAGAATTGTCGAAATCATACTTCGCTAGTAGATGTTGTTGATCACATTGGGCTGATGGCAGTGCTGCTATCAAAGTATTGGTCTTAATATAATTTGAGAGTTCCTTACTCTGGTCTTGAAATTGGGGTACACCAGTGCAAATATTTGGGATTATTTCCAGTTGTAACGTTAAAGTATAGGTCTCTTAGTGTTCTCGATATTGGGCCTATGCTTCCGTTTCCAATCTTTCTATTGTCTAGTTCCACTACTGGACTTAGATGGGCTGCAGTACCAGTAAGAAACACCTCGTCAACTACGTATAATTCCGGTCGGCTTATATGATCTTCTTTTACTGTTAACCCAAGTTCTTCTTGCGCTAATTGCATTATTGTATCCCTAGTAATTCCTGGTAGGACATTATCAGTTAGTGGAGGCGTTATTATGTTTCCATCCCTTATGACGAAGATATTTTCTCCTGTTCCTTCTGAAACATAGCCTTCTTGGTTCATGAGAATCGCTTCATCGAAGCCAGACAATACCGCTTCAGTCTTTGCAAGTATGCTGTTTATATATATGCCTGTGAACTTAAATCTTGGGGATATACTTTGATCGTCTGGTCGTCTCCAGCTCGATGTGCAACATCTTAAAGCGTCGGTTTCTAGGTAGTTACCGAACGGCATGGCCACGACACAAAAGTCACTTTCGAGTTCGTGTAACTTTAAATTCGCGATTTTTTCGTCACTTTTATAGGCAAGCGGTCGAATATATAGGTCTTCTTTGTATCCAGATTCCCACACCAGATTCAATACTATATTACATAGTTCATCCAACGAATATGGCAGGTCTAGCATAAGAATTCTCGATCCTTGTAGAAGCCTTTGTAAATGTTCTTTCAATCTAAAGATATATAGGGTTTTATGCTTTTCGTTCCAATTCCCGCGTATGCCTTCAAAGATTCCAGTCCCGTAATGTAGGGCGTGGGTTGTAATGCTTACTTTTGCTTCTTCCAAAGGAGTTATTTTGCCTTTGAAAAAAGCTAGTCTCTTGGAAGTCTTGGAAGCCAATGTCAACTCCATTATGGAACTAGGCTGTGGAAATTATAATTTCGACCGAAAAATAACACAACATAGAAATCCTTGCATCCAAGTCATATCTATATATCCATGAGCCTAGTAATTAAAACTGATATAATTATTTATAATGTTGCCTACGAAGGAGAAAAATTGATGCGATCTGACGGACGACTATCTGATCAATTGAGACCAACCAGGATTTCTTTTGACGTTCAACGTTTTGCAGAGGGATCAGTTCTCATTGAAACTGGAGATACGAAAATAATTTGTTCTGTGAGCATAGAAGAAAGGGTGCCTGGCTGGCTTAAAGGGCAAGGGAAAGGTTGGATAACTGCGGAGTATTCCATGCTGCCTCGGTCCACATTTACCAGAAATGTACGAGAGGCTTCGTCTGGTAAAATGAAGGGTAGGCATCAGGAGATACAAAGATTGATTGGAAGATCCCTAAGAGCGACAGCGGATCTTGTCGGTATAGGGGAAAGAACGATTTTGATAGATTGCGATGTTATTCAAGCCGATGGTGGAACTCGGACGGCGGCCATTACTGGTTCCTATGTAGCTCTTTACCAGGCTTTGCATAAATTAACTCAAAAACGAATCTACCCTAAAATACCCTTGAATTTCAATGTGGCTGCAGTTAGCGTTGGGATTCTGGAAAAAGAATTGATGTTGGACCTTTCTTATGAAGAGGATTTTAGAGCGTCGGTTGATTTCAATATGGCAATGAACGAAAAGGGCGATTTAATTGAAATTCAAGCAAGTGGCGAAGATGGACCGTTCGAGCAATCCTTTTTGCAAGGAGCAGTATCGCTTGGTCAAAAAGGAATTCTGGAGTTAATAAAAATCCAAAATCAGGCTATATTGTCCTTGTCGTCCCAAAAAATGAGTTAGGGTGGCATGGAATATTTAATTTGGATGCCTATGAAATAGTGTAAATGCAAAGAATGAATAGACTATACAGGGAAATTTCGAGTGTTGTGTATGACTTTAACTAAGTATTGGTTAGAAGTTGGCATATTTGTTTCTGTGTTGTTGTTTCTAGGGTGTATTTCTGTTCCCCTAAGCGAAACAGAGGAATCGTCTAACAGTATGGATGAAAGTGCATCTATCCCGTTGTCACTATCACCAGATGTTGGATCAGTCAGTCTTGCACTTCCTGATTTTGTAGATGTAGTGGATATGGCGAGAGGATCCGTAGTTTCTGTCGTAGCAGAAATAGACATGTTGAATGTATTCGGAGAGAGATTTCCAAATTTCAAGAGTGGTTCCGGGGTGATATTCGACCAACACGGTCACATTCTAACCAATAACCACGTAATTAAAGATGCCCTTGAGATAATAGTTACACTTGATGATGGTAAGCAGTTGAGTGGAGAGCTTGTAGGTGCCGATCCCTTAACTGATTTGGCTGTTATCAAGGTGGATAATGTTGGTCTACCTTTTCTTAACTTTGCTAGTCAAGGGGAGGTGCGTGTAGGCGAATGGGTCATCGCCATAGGCAATGCTTTAGCTTTGCCCGGAGGACCATCGGTCACAGTTGGTATAGTTAGTGCCTTGGGCAGATATCTTCGTGTGGATCAGAACACTACTTTGTATGATCTAATCCAGACAGATACCATAATCAATCCTGGTAATAGTGGTGGACCATTGTTGAACCTTAAAGGGGAGATTGTTGGTATAAATACAGCAGTGTTAAGAGGAGATGAGATTGAGGGTATGGGCTTCGCTGTGGGTGGTTCTACTACAACGTTAGTTTCTAAGGAGATCATAGGTAACGGTAGAGTGCGCTGGGCGTGGTTAGGGGTTAGGATATCGGAACTAGATGCTCAAGAGGCAGTAAAGTTGGCATTACATGCACAAGAAGGAGTACTTATTCAGGCTGTGCTTTCTGAATCTCCTGCGGCACAGGGAGGATTGCAATCTGGTGACGTTATTCTCAGTATTGATGGTAATTACGTGCAAACAATAGCTGATCTAACTAATGTACTTCGCTTTGAAGTTGAGGTTGGTGATACCGTTACTGTAGAAGTATTGCGAGATGGAAATGATAAGGTGAGCCATCTCATCATTCTAGATGAACGACCCTCTTAGTAGTCTGAGAGACTTCGTGCCCATTATGATGAGCGTAAAATCCCTAATACTATATCTATACCGTCGATGGTATGGCTTTCTACATAGGCTTCGTCAACGGGACTGCTTTTGTTCAGGTTTAACGAAAGAGTCTCTGAGTTAATATAATCCTCATAATCTTTCATGGTTTTCTCTAGATTTTTGTCACCTTTGTAGAATATTTTGATTTGCTCAGTAACCTGGAAACCGGCATTTTTCCGCATGTTCTGGATACGATGTACTAATTCCCTTGCTACGCCTTCTTTCATAAGCTCGTCCGTTATAGTTGTATCTAATGCAACGGTGTATCCTCCCTCACTTACTATTTGGAAGTTATCCATTCTTGTTGATCGGTTTTCTTTTGTCTGGTCTGATATGCGATGATATAAAGGATTCTCCTTATCTAAAAACACCAGCTCTTTTACATTAAGTTCTTCTATAACTTGAGTTGTTATGTCTTTTATGTAGTGAACCTCGGATTCCTCTCGAGGGTTTACAAATATTCTGCTCAGCGGTTGTCGTACCTTTTTGCTTGCTCTAGATCTGGCGTCTCGTCCTAGGCTGGAAATCTTCATTGCTAATCTTGTGGCGTTCATTAAAGATTGGTTTATAATCTCCGGATCCGCCTTTGGATATTCAGCAAGATGTACGCTTTCAGGTGCAGAGTTATCCATATTCACCACTAGGTTTTGATACATAGTCTCTGAGAGAAATGGAGTAAACGGTGCCATTAACCGAGACAGGGTAGTAAGACAGGTATATAGAGTCTCATATGCCACAAGTTTGTTTTCATCATTATGGCTTCGCCAAAATCGGCGGCGGCTGCGCCTAATGTACCAGTTCGAGAGGATGTCAACGAATTCTTGGATACGTCTGCCTCCATTTGTTGGATCATAGGAATCTAATGAGACGTTAACCTGCTCAACTAGGGCATTCAATTCCGAGATTATCCATTTGTCCAATTCTGTTGCATGGGCTTGCAAGTTTGAACCATCACCTGGTTTATATTGATCTATTTGCGCGTAGGTTATGAAGAATGAATAAACATTCCAAAGAGTTAGAAAAAAACGTCTTATTACATCATTGACTAAGCGTTGCGAGAACCTTCGGGAGTCCCCTGGTTGTGTGGCAGTAAATAGATACCAGCGGGTAGCATCTGCACCCTGGTCATTTAATATGTCCCATGGATTTATCACATTGCCTTGAGATTTACTCATCTTCCGGCCTTTCTCGTCCAATATTAGACCTAGACAAATAACATTTTTATAACTTGGTTGATCGAGTAATAAGGTTGATAATGCGAGCAAACTGTAGAACCAACCCCGTGTCTGATCAACTGCTTCACAAATGTAATCTGCCGGGAAGAAATTATTCTCTTCTAGCTCTTGTATCTGGTCCTTAGAGGTCGCGTGCCATTGTGCGTAAGGCATAGCCCCGGAATCATACCAGGCGTCCATTACCTCTGGTGTCCGTTGACTTGTTCCTCCACAAATCGAGCACGTGATTTCAATTTCGTCTATATAAGGCCTATGCAGATCTAAGTTGGCTAACTGGTTTTTATGCGGTGATAATACTTTTTGTTCAAGCTCTGATAAGCTGCCCACACATGTATAGTTTTTGCAGTGACCACATTGCCATATAGGAAGAGGTGTGCCCCAGTATCGTTCTCGAGATATAGCCCAATCTACTCCTCCCCTTAGCCAGTCACCAAATCGGCCCTGCTTAATGTGTTCTGGATGCCAGGAAATCTTGTCATTATTAGAAATTATGTTAGTTTTCATGGCGGTTGTTTGGATATACCATGATTCCTTCGCGTAGTAGAGTAATGGCGATTTGCATCTCCAACAGAACGGATACGTATGTAGATATGTCCCTTGGCTGTATAAAAGGTTTCGTTCTTCTAGGGATTTTGTTATGTCAGGATCCGCGTCTTTTACGAACTTGCCAGAGAATTTATAGTTTCCGGTTATCAGCCCCTGTAGATTCACGTGTTGTATGAATGGGAGGCCATGTTTTCTACCTAACCCAATATCCTCTTCTCCGAAAGCTGGTGCTATATGTACTATCCCTGTCCCGTCTTCTAGAGATACGTAATCAGCGCCGATTACTTGAGTTTCAAAGTCCTTCTCTGGACCTAATATAGAGTATTCCCCTTCACTCTGGTTATGGGGTCGTTGAAACCGTTGTATAGCAATCCCATAGTCCAAGGGATTAAATAGTTTTACATAGCTTATGCCTATCAGATTGCTACCGCGTATAGTTCCTATTAATTCATAAGTATCATCTAGTATTTTTGAAACAAGAGCTGAAGCTAATATCAGGAACTCAGAATCGCTTTCGTTGAGATTCTTCTTTACAATGCTGTAATCTGCATTGGGTTGGATTGCTAGGGCTGTATTTGCCGGGAGAGTCCATGGTGTTGTTGTCCATGCCATGAGGTAGATGTTTGTCCCTTCAGCTATGGCAGGTAACGCATTTTTTAGAGATTCTGCTTCAGTTGTTCCTAGATTGACTTGAAATTTAACGAATATCGAAGGATCCTTTGTATTTTCCTGGTATCCTTGGGCCACCTCATGTGAGCTTAAAGAACATGTGCATCTGGGACAATGCGGTGTAGCTTTCATGCCTTTATAAACTAGGCCTTTATCCCACAGTTCTTTGAGAATCCACCAACAAGTTTCTATATACGAATTGTCGAGGGTTCTGTATGGGTTCTGCATATCTACCCAATATCCAATGCGATTTGTTAGATCTTCCCATTCCTTGACGTATTTGAAAACACTTTCTCTGCAACGTTTGTTGAATTTTTCTATACCGTAATTCTCTATGTCTCTCTTAGATGTGAGTCCTAGTTCTTTTTCCACTTCTAATTCGACCGCTAGCCCATGAGTATCCCAGCCCCCTTTTCTATAAGGTTGATACCCTTGCATTGATTTGTATCTACATATTACGTCCTTGAATACTCTGGCTAGGACATGATGCATTCCGGGGCTTCCGTTAGCAGTAGGAGGGCCTTCAAAGAGCATGAATCTCCCCTTGTAGCCTCCTTGACTGGACTTCAAGAAGATGTCATTTTCCTTCCAGAACCTTAAGATGCCTTCCTCCATATCGGGGAAATCAACCCTACTTATGACGTCGTTGAACATTATCAATTAACTCGTTGCAGTGTATAGTTTAATTTTGGACATTTAGGCTGGGTAATTTTATGGTTGGGTTGGTTGTCTGATAGAGCCTTAATTTCTTCCTCAGTTCGCATTCTCCTTTTCCCTATGTCTTCGGTTTTAAAACTGGCGGCGCAGGAGGCAAACAGGGCGGCCTTAAACGTGGCTTCAGCCCAGATATCGTACCAGATAGGCGACCACGAATACATCCCTGGCATCTATTGGATCTCTTTTGGGTGCCAATAATGCAAGCAAGTTATAACCCAACCTTTTACAAACAAAAGACCTGTTTTAACAGAAGGGGTAAAAACCTTTTTTTGTCTAACCACAACCAGGATTGTGCTATCAGGAATATTATTCACCGATAGGAACAAAAACTTTGCTTTATATAGGGTTCTGCTATCATTCTGCCTTAAGCCCGGCATGTGACTTGATCCATCTACGGTTCTTAACCTTGTAATGGGTTATATAGTCACTATGGAATTTAAAAAGCAAGAACTGCTTTGGCATCAATCTCTTGGGATATTGGAATCAAACTTTTATCATGAAGTAGTCAGGTATTCCTTTCCGTATCTATCTAACCTATATGTGATCCGCTAGTTATATTAATACCTGCTTGCGTTTACAGTTGAAGTATGTATTTAAGAAAGAAGTGTTGATATCTGAGGCTAGGTTTGTGTAGTGGGCGAAATTTAGACGGACCCTGTTAGTTAATGCTGAGTTGAATCTAGGGAGCACCCCAGCCTTGGCTTCTATCTGTTGTTTTTTTGTGTAGCACGTTGCTCCTAAGGCCGAGACTTGACTATTTGACAATGCCCTTTGTCACGTGGCCTCTACTACTATCATCAACATGAGTAGAGCTAATCATAATATAAAAGCATGAAAAACTCTTTGTTTCCAGCATTACCGTAAATCGGTGAAGAAATTATATTTCTTATCCTGATTTTGTGTTCGACAGCCCATTTTGAAATTCTGCCCAATACTTTCGAATGTATCAACGGATCTTTGATGATTCCCTTTTTACCGATCTCGTTTTTGTGGGCTTCGAATTGAGGTTTGATCAGCGAAATGATGGGTGCATTAGATTTAAGGTGTTCTTTGATATTTGGTATTATTTTGGTTACGGAAATAAATGAGACATCTACGACAGCCATATCCACACTTTCCGGAATATCAAACGGATAATGGGCATTGATTTTTTCCATCAGATGGATCCGTCGATCTAGCCTTAACCTATAGTCTATCTGACCGTGACCCACATCTAATGCGTACACTTTTGCAGCTTTATTTTGTATAAGGCAATCAGTGAATCCACCCGTGGAAGCACCGACGTCTAGGGCCGTTAGGCCAGATGGAGAGATGCCAAAGGTATTTAGAGCATGGAATAGCTTGGTGCCTCCTCTGCTTACGTAGTCCAATGCTTTCTTAATATAAATTTCAGCGTCAGAGCTAGTTTGTTGGCCGGCTTTGTATGCTTTCTGGTTGTTTACATAAACTCTACCAGCCATTATAAGTGCTTGGGCTTTTCCTCGAGTTTCTGCGAGCCTAAGTTCTATGATGAGCTGATCAAGTCGTTTCTTTTCAATATGTTTGATTGGAATTCTCCTGATTTCAAATTGACACTATAATGGGGACTAACTATAATCTTCAAGCCGAGGAGACTAAAGAATAAGTGCCGAAGAGAACTTACCAACCCAAAGTTAGAAGAAGAAAGAGAGTTCATGGCTTTCAGTCTAGGATGCGAACTAGGACAGGCCAGAGCGTGATTAAGCGTCGTAGACTCAAGGGCAGAGTCCGATTATCTGCTTAGAATAATACTGAGTTTATGCGGAAAGAAAACCGACTCAAAGATAGCAAGCGGTTCGCGGAAATTTTTGATACTAGACAAGTTTGGATGGATAGTTTTCTAGTACTTAAAGCGTCGCAGAGCTATAGCGAGCGTTCACGTTATGGTATGGTCGCCTCTCGAAAGGTAGGGAAGGCTGTTGTGCGCAACACGTTAAAGCGTCGTATGAGAGAGGTTATGAGGAATCTAGAAGTTAAACCCGGATGGGATATCGTGTTTGTTTTGAGAAAGAGAAGAGTAATGGCAAGTTATCATCAATTGACTTCTTCGGTTATTCGATTATTAGCAAAAGCTGATCTTTATGTTGTACCTGATAGATCCTACAGGTTTGGAGAATTGGTTCAATGATTTTTATATTCATTTTTCTGATCAGGGTGTACCGGTCTGGAATTGCTCCCTTTTTAGCCACTTCGTGTAGGTTTGAACCTACCTGTTCCAGGTTTGCCGAGGAAGCTTTAAAGCAGCACGGGCTCTACAAAGGTTCGTATCTTTTCTTAAAAAGAATCGTTAGATGTAGTACGTTTCGGTCAATAGGCTATGACCAACTTAGTTAAACTGGATAGTTATACTGCTGTAAATGGAGATTTAGAAATTAATCAAAGTTCGTGTCATTTCCTAAATGTAGTTCCACCCTCGATTTTGAAAATGCCACGCTTGTTTATATTAATGCTTTTGGCAGTTTGCATGGCTTCGGTTTTTTCTGGTTGTACGGGGAGAGACATTATATCTGAGGCCGAAGGATGGTCCCCATTATCCGTAGAGGGCACGGTTGTCTATGTTGCCACTAAGGATAGCAAGGTTTTAGCACTAGATTCGAATTCGTTGGAACGAGATCAAAGAAATTCTCCAATTTGGGAGTTTGTGTCGAGTCAAGGCGATTATTTAGGGTCGGTATTTGGTCCTCCGGCCATAGGAAAAGAATTCATATATGTAGCTGGGAGCCTAGAAAAGGAAACCACTGGACAAATTACAGCTCTTAAAAAGGATAGACTTAGTAACAGTCAGCTTCAACCAGGGGAGTGGAAACAAACAGTGTCAGGTGGGATTATTGGTGCCCCAGTTTTCTATGAAGGAATCGTGATTGTTACCACTGATGTGGGAAAGATTTATTGTTTTGATGCAGAGACGGGAGAAAAAATTTGGACTTATGAAACGCAAGGAGCAAAGAAAACCAAGAGTAAGGAAAACTCCTTTTGGTCTACTCCAGTAGTCGAAGATGGAGTTGTCTATGTAGGATCTATGGATCAGTCTTTTTACGCGCTCACCGTAGATGCTGAAGCAACTAATTCGGAACGCTTACTATGGAAATTTGAAACAAATGGAGCGGTGGTAGGCAAGGCCCTTTTAGTTAAAAATCTGGTCATATTCGGTTCGTTTGATAGAAATCTTTATGCACTAGATAAAACTCAACTAGGCAAGTTGGTTTGGACGTTTAAGTCAGATAATATTATCTGGGCTGCGCCTGTTTCCGATGAGGAAACTGTTTATGCGGTATCTAGCGATGGGAAGGTCTATGCTTTGCCTTTGGATCGTTTGGCGGGAGACGAAATCCATTGGACTCAGGATCTGCTAGAACCAGTTTTTTCTGATCCAATTTTAACGAGTGAAGGTCTAGTGATTGCGACGGACGAGGGCACGGTTTCTCTTGTGGATCAACTTGATGGGTCTGTGGACGTGATACCTATATCTGCTGAAGAAGATATTAGAGCCCCTGTGATGTCTTTGCGCTTGGGCGAATCACCTATAGTGGTGTTTTCCGATGTCGATGGAGTTATTAGGGCAGTTGATGTCAAGCGGTGGCGTGTCATTTGGACTATGCAGAGCAGGGGTGACAGTTGATTGATGCAATAACGTTTTTGTGGACAGAAGCTTTGCTAAGGCCAATGATCAATGCTTTGGTGTTTCTCTATTCAATATTGTTCAACAATATGGGACTTTCTATCATAGTTTTCACAATTTTTATTCGAGTGCTCACTACTCCTTTGACTATAAGACAGGTAAAACAGATGCGTTCGATGAGTCTTCTTCAGCCCAGGCTTAAGTCTCTCCGTGATAAACACAAGGGCGATTCCAGAAAGATGTCTCAAGAAACAATGAGAATTTACAAGGAAGCTGGTGTAAATCCTCTGGGGTGTTTAGGGCCAATGGTTATTCAACTCCCGATTTGGATAGCTTTGTTTCAGGCCTTGATCAGGATCCTTCCAACCAATCCTGATACGCTTGTGGGCTTATCTACAAAGTTTTATGCATGGGTGCCGTTAGTGCATGAATCTATTCCTTTGGATCCCAATTTCTTGTGGATGAACTTAGCGGAACCCGATCCAAGCAAGCTGATAATGCCATTGCTTGTTGGTGCATCGACATGGGCTCAGCAGCGTATGACCACAAGTCCGTCTACAGATCCACGCCAGCAGCAAACTAACACCATGATGCTATGGATGATGCCGATAATGCTTGGACTTTTGACTATGACTTTCCCCAGCGGTTTGGCTTTGTACTGGACCATATCCAATTTAGTTGGAATAGGTACTCAGTATTTCATTATGGGATGGGGTCCATTATTTGGAAGAAGGCCAGAATCGATTGATGTAAACGGAGATCAGCCTGAACAGGAGGATATAGAGAATGGAAAACCAGCAGAGCCGGATAGTGAAAGCGAAGAACATCGAAGAGGCGATAGAAGTGGCCATGCACGAACTAGACGCCGCTCGAGACGAACTAGAGGTCGTAATTCTGAATAGAGGAAAGCCTGGTTTTCTGGGATTGGGATCAGAGATGGCTCGTATACAAGTACGAAAATTAACCGAGTCTGAAGCCGGTCAAGTCAGTGCTATGGAGTCGGTTTCTACTTTATTAAGGCATATGAAAGTCTCAGCTCTGCCGACACTTGTGAATGCGCATGACCAAGAGAGTGGAGGACCTACAATAGATATTGAAGGGGAAGATTCAGGCTTATTAATCGGAAGGAAAGGCGAAACTCTTAGGGCAATGCAGTTTGTCGTAAACCTAATTGTTAACAAAAATAGGGAGAGCCGTTTAAGGGTGTTGCTTGATGTTGAGCAATATAGGGATCGTAAACATGCTGCTTTAGGAGAAATGGCAAAAAGGGTGGCCGGCCGAGTTTCCGCTACTAGTAGGCCAGTTACGTTAGAGCCTATGCCCCCAGATGAAAGGAGGGCTGTGCACATAGCTTTGGTAGATCACCCGACTGTTACCACTGAAAGTACTGGATTGGGCACTGAAAGAAGAATATCAATAAATCCTAAACTTTGATTTGTTTATCTAATTTAGTTCAATAAGAGTTGTGAGGATTTGTCCGTTGACAGATAGAAGAATCGAATCTTTATTGAGAAGTGAGCACTTTGACTGATAGATTTAAGGCGGCTATTGTGTCGGATCACCCTAGAGAGGAATGTGGAGTGGTGGCTGTTTACGCATCCGATGAAGGAGCGGCGCGTGCGGCGTTTTTTGGATTGTTCGCTCTTCAGCATAGAGGACAGGAAAGCGCAGGGATAGTGTCTTCAGATGGTCTAGTCTTAAAAAGACATACTCAGATGGGATTGGTTGGCCAAGCTTTTAGAGAAGAAGATCTATCATTACTTACCGGACACATGGCAATTGGTCACACTCGGTATTCTACCACTGGATCTAGCAATGCCCAAAACGCTCAGCCATTTGTGGTAAGTGGAATAAATGGGGAATTGGGCCTTGGTCATAATGGGAACGTCATTAATGCGCTTGATTTACGTAAACAAGCAGAAGAACGATGGAATTGTACATTTTCTTCTGGGACAGATTCTGAAGTCATGGCATATTTTTTGGCTAATGCTCCAGGGAAAAATTGGGAGCAGCGTATGGCATACCTGATGAGAAACCTGCAGGGAGCTTATTCTGCTGTGGTACAGACTAAAGATGCAATCATGGGATTTAAGGATCCTTTGGGTGTTAGACCTCTTTGTTTAGGCAAATGGCCTGATGGAGGTTGGATAATTGCTTCTGAAAGTTGTGCATTAGATCATTTAGGAGCGACCTATATCAGAGAACTAGACGCTGGAGAAACTGTCGTTATAAACAAAGAAGGAATCCATTCTTTCGTTTGGTCGGGTATTACATCTCAGCGAGCTATGTGTGTTTTCGAACTAATCTATTTCTCCCGTCCCGATAGTCTAATAAATGGAAACTTAGTTTATAACTCACGCAAAGCTATGGGTGCCAAGTTGGCCCAAGAACATCCAGCTGATGCTGATCTAGTGATTGGCATACCTGATTCTGCCAATGCTGCCGCTGTGGGCTACGCACAGGAATCAGGGTTGCCATTCAGTGACGGCCTAGTCAAAAACCGTTATGTTGGAAGAACTTTTATTGTTCCTGATCAGAAATTGCGAGAATTGGATGTGCAGCTCAAATTCAACCCACTCCCGCAAGTTTTATCAGGGAAACGTCTTGTAGTGGTAGATGATAGTATTGTCCGTGGGACAACTACTCCTAGGGTAATAAGTCTGCTAAAACGGGCGGGTGCTAAAGAGATTCATATGAGAGTATGCGCGCCACCTATAAAGTGGACATGTCATTTCGGGGTCGACTTGGCGACCCGGGCCGAGCTTATAGCTGCGAATAATACAATAGAAGAAATCCGACTAAAAATCGGAGTGGACACATTAGGATATCTTTCACTCCGAGGTCTTTTAGACGTCGTGGAACGACCCCAGCAGGGATTTTGTGATGCTTGTTTTTCTGGGAAGTACCCCATACCTGTACAGTTGGAAATGGATAAGTTTATTATGGAGCGTGGAGAGTAGAGCAAGTTGATGTTTTAGTTTTATTATCATGTTAAAGTTCACTACGGCAAATTTTAACAATTACTTTTAGGAGTCAGATTTGAGCGCAAAAGCCTATAGAGCTGCTGGTGTTGATTTAGAGGCGGCTGACTCAATAAAGGAAAACATCGTTGCCTTTGCTTCTTTGACACATGGCCCAAATGTGTTGAAAAACGGAAACTCATTCGCTGGTCTATACCGACTTTCTGGCTACAAGAAACCAGTATTGATATCTAGCACCGATGGCGTAGGCACAAAATTGAAGATTGCGAGTCTTATTGGCCACTATGAATCTATAGGAGTGGACCTCGTAAACCTAAATGTGAACGATATTATTACTTGTGGTGGAAAACCACTATTTTTTTTAGATTACATTTCTGTAGGAGCCCTAGATGCTCAGATTATAGAACCCCTATTGCGAGGTATGGCATGGGCTTGTAGGGATAGCGGGACTGCTTTGATTGGAGGTGAGACCGCTCAGGCTCCTGGGATGTATAGCAGTAATACCTTTGATTTAGCTGGGACGATTGTGGGTGTAGTAGAGGAATCTGAGATTATAGATAATACTAATGTCGCAAACGGCGACTTATTGCTAGGACTTCCGTCTAAAGGGTTGCATACTAATGGCTATTCTTTGGTGCGCAAAATCTTTAATATCGACCAGAACCCTAGGGTCCTCTATGAACGATTTGATGGACTTGACCACAGCTTAGGGGAAGAGCTTTTAAAAACCCATCGATGCTATTATAAAGACTTGGAGTCTCATTACTCAAGAATTAAGGCGATAGCACATATTTCGGGAGGGGGACTTATTGATAATATGCCGCGTGTCCTTCCCGAAGGTTTAGCGTGCGTTGTTAATTTGGATACATGGAAGCCTTCCCCAATATTCCCACTGATTCAGAGTATCGGGAATATCGACCATTCCGAGATGTATCGTGTTTTCAATATGGGAATTGGCATGGTTTTGATAGCAAACTTTCGTCAAGCAGCACTTCTCCAAAAAGAGATACCTGACGCTATAGTCATAGGTCAGGTAATAGAGCAAAAAGATGAAAAGAGAGTTGTCCTTAGCAGGGCATGAGCGTGTTTTGAGAGCCCTAATCAGTGTGTATGATAAAAGCGGGTTAGTGGAATTTGCTACAGTTTTGCATAATTCTGGTGTAATTCTTGTAAGTACTGGAGGCACTTACAAGATTCTTGCTGATATAGCTGGGATTCCTGTTAATAAAGTCTCTGAAGTAGCGAATTTTCCAGAAATCCTAGATGGTAGGGTAAAAACACTTCATCCAAAGATTCATGGTGGAATATTGGCCCGCCGAGATCATCGGTCCGATATGGATGAATTGCGTGAACACAATATTCTGCCTTTTGATATCGTCATCAATAACCTTTATCCATTTCAAGCGATTGCGAGTAATTCGAGCTCGACTTTAGAAGAAGCATTGGAGAACATAGACATCGGTGGGCCTTCAATGATAAGAGCAGCCGCAAAAAACTTTCGATGGGTTGTTGTGGTAGTAGATCCGCTTGATTATTCATGGGTATCTGATCAACTGGTGGTTGGGCAACTTAGTTTAAAGGACAGGCAAAGGCTAGCCCAAAAGGCATTCAAATATTTAGCAGATTATGATTCTTCGATTGCTTCATATTTGGGCGATAATAGCCTCTCAGCGTCCAAATTTTCGGTGACGATTTCGAAAACTACTGATTTGCGTTATGGTGAAAATCCTCACCAAACGGCTGCATTATATACATCTGCTAATCCCGCAAAGATTGGAATACCTGCTGCGGAGCTTCTTCATGGAAAACCACTTTCTTTTAATAATATATTGGACGCTGATTCAGCATGGAAAATTGTCAACGACTTTCCCAATATGGCAGCAGTCATTGTGAAGCATACTAATCCGTGTGGCCTGGCATCTAAATCGAATCAAAGTGAATCCTACGCGAATGCATATCAAGGAGATCCTGTAAGTGCTTATGGAGGAATAGTGGGATTTAATTCCTTGGTCTCACTTGACACGGCAGAAGCTATGAAAGGTGTATTTTTTGAAGTGATTGTAGCTCCAAATTATGATTCGGATGCTCTTTCCATTTTAAAGAAACGCAAGAACCTTAGGATCCTGAGGGTGCCGCAATGTAAGGATAGTTTTCGATCAGATATTAGGACTGTTGCTGGAGGCGTCCTAATTCAAGATTTAGATGACTTGCCAGATGATCCCAATGAATGGAATGTTGTCACCAAGGGTTATCCCACTGAAAGTGAGATGGAGGATCTTATATTTGGATGGAAGGCTGTACGGCACGTAAAATCCAATGCGATTGTTTTAGCGAGAAATAGAGCTTTGTTAGGAATAGGCACTGGTCAACCCAATAGGGTTAATAGTATATTTTTAGCTATAGAAGCTGCTGGTAAGATGTCCATTGGATCCGTATTAGCATCGGACGCATTTTTCCCATTTCCGGATAATGTAGAGGCTGCGTTCCAGTCGGGTGTAACAGCTATCATTCAGCCTGGAGGCTCAATAAGGGATGAAGAGTGTATAGAGATTGCAGATAAGTATGATTTAGCCATGATTTTTACGGGAACGAGGCATTTTAAGCATTAATTGTAATGCTTTTACTATAATTACAAGATTGAAAAAGAGAGCAATCTACTTACAGTAGGATCCATATTGTAGACGATAAAGGAATTGTGCTTTAATTAGGTTAGTTTTGTATTTCAAATTACTCGACTCATTTTAATGCTGGTGAAAGGTATTAACATAGCTATATACTAGTGTTGGTGAGTATATTTCTTGACAAGCTAGATGGCGCATCAGAAGTGAACCATAGTTTGGTTTGCGTGGGTTTAGATCCTATTACTTCCTTAATTCCTTCCGGGGATGTATTTGAGTTTAATAAGTGTATTATCGAAGCGACAAAAGGCCATGTATGCGCCTACAAGCCGAATCTAGCTTTCTATGAGGCCTTAGGAAATCCAGGGCTTAAAGCACTGGAAAATACTATCGAATATATTAGAGAGTCTGCCAGTGGCATTTTAGTGATTGGTGACGCTAAACGTGGAGACATAGAACATTCTAGCGTTGCCTACGCAAGAGCAATGTTTGTAAGGTGGGGGTTTGACGCTGTAACAGTCAATGCCTACGCTGGCGTGGAAGCAGTGAGACCATTTTTGGACTACGAAGATAGAGGTGTCATTGTTTTGTGTAGAACTTCGAATCCTGGGTCTGATGTGTTTCAAGAGTTGAATGTGCAACGCGATGGAAAATCTATGCCATTATATGAGTGTGTAGCCCGCCAAGTAGTTGAATGGAACGCAAATAAAAATTTGGCCTTGGTAGTGGGAGCAAACTATCATCGTCAGTTGGCAAATATCAGGGCAATATGCGGTGATATGCCAATTCTAATCCCAGGGGTCGGGTCCCAGGGTGGGGAGTTAAAGAGTGCTGTGATGTCAGGGATTAATAAGAGAGGCAGAAGGATCATGATTAATTCTTCTAGATCTATTTTGTACGCTTCCCAGGAGTCAGATTTCGCAGATAAAGCTGAGGGCGCTGCTAAAAGACTAAAAGATTCTATCAATCTTTTATTACAAAAACGAGGATTGGGTTGGGATAAATGATAGTGATGGTGGATATGATCAGGCAAACCACCTTTCATCATCACTGGGATCAGTGATTTGGAGTCTGTGAACTGTCAAATTAACTGCTTTGTGGTCAATTGCTAGGCTTAAATTAAATTTATAATTGGTGAGTGATGGTTACTTCGGACGAATTCGAATCTCTTGGTCAATATATGTTGAGGATCTCCAAAGATAAACCATTGGAAGGACTTGATGTTGTAATCGAAGCTATAGCAAGAGGGGCCGTAAGGATTCAGAAAAATGTCGAGATCGCAGATCTAGGAAGTTGGCTAGGATCGACAGGAAAGATTAATGTCCATGGAGAAGATGTACAGACCCTAGATGAGGTTGGGTCTACGATTTTTGAGGAAGAATTGTTGGTTAGCGGAAGGATACGGGCCTTAGGCTCAGAAGAAGTCGAAAGAGTCATGGAAGAAAGGTGCACTTCCCAGGGGAATTTTGTGGTAATGATGGATCCAATAGATGGTTCTTCTAACGTTGACGTTGCCATAAGTATAGGGTCAATATTCGGAATTTGGCGGCATAGTGGAAACTACAATGACGATATCTTAAAGCCTGGAAATCAACTAGTTGCTGCTTCATACACGATTTATGGATCAAGTACTATTATGGTCGTAGCCACTAAAAATCAAGTCAGTTCATTTACATTAGATCCTAGAGACGATACATTCTGGCTAACAAAACGGGATTTGAAATTGCCGAATGACGGCGCTTATTACAGTGTGAATGAAGGTTATTTCAACAGATGGCCCCAAAACATGCAGGACGCGGTTGCTAGCTTGAGGAACTCTTTGTCTTTAAGATATGTCGGATCTCTGGTGGCAGATTTCCATCGTAATTTACTTAAAGGAGGTGTCTTTCTTTATCCTGCTGACGATAATAGCCCGAGTGGAAAGTTGCGACTTATGTACGAAGCTAATCCCTTAAGTTTCATAATTGAACAGGCAGGAGGTTCCGCGTCCACAGGAAAACTCAGGATAATGGATGTCATACCGGAAAGTCTTCACCAAAGGACTCCATTGATAATTGGCAACAGCGATCTAGTTGATGGAATCGTATCAGTATTGAATCCGATCTGAATGGTTGAGCTTGAACGTTGGGAGGGAAAATAAATGGTATATGGTAATGAGTTAGCTGATATAGCCCGAGATCTAGTTGTTAAAGGCAAGGGAATCCTGGCAGCAGATGAAAGTTCTCCTACAATGCAAAAACGTTTTGATTCTATTGGGGTTGAATCTACCTTAGGAAATCGCCGTGACTATAGGGAGATGTTGTTTAAGACTGAAGGGTCAAATGAATTTATTAGCGGGGTTATTCTTTATGATGAAACTGTGCGACAGTCAGGATCTGATGGGGAACCGTTGATTGAGACTCTTCAAAATCAGGGTATCATTCCGGGGATAAAAGTGGATAAAAGCACCAAGCCTTTAGCTGGTTCTGATGGAGAATTAGTGACTGAGGGACTAGATGGATTACGTCAGAGATTGATGGAATATAGAGAATTAGGAGCTAAGTTTACGAAATGGAGAGCTGTGATTAGCATAGGTGATTCTACTCCTACCCTCTATTGTATAAGAACAAACGCCCAGGCGTTAGCAAGATATGCGGTTCTTAGCCAGGAAGCTGGCTTGGTTCCAATAGTCGAACCAGAGGTACTCATGGACGGAAATCATGATATCGATCGGTGTTTTAGCGTTACTGAACTAACGTTGAGAGAAGTTTTCTATGAATTGTCCCTACAATGTGTGAGATTAGAAGGTATGTTGCTTAAGCCTAACATGGTTATTTCTGGGAAATCTGCAATCAATCGAGCGCCCGCTGGAGTTGTGGGGAAAAAAACTATTACTTGTTTTAAGCGTGTCGTACCGGCCGCTGTTCCGGGAATAGTTTTCCTTTCTGGTGGTCAGGGAGATGATGAGGCGATAGACAACCTTAATTCCATAAATAAGGTTGCCAATTGCATGGGGGCTCCCTGGGAGTTAAGTTTTTCTTTTGGGCGGGGTTTACAGGCATTACCACTCAAAGCGTGGAAAGGAGATACAAGAAACTTTGCGGTTGCTCAGCGTGCATACTACTCTAGGGCTAAAGTGACAGGGTTAGCTAGAGATGGAAGATATAGTTCCAATGATAATGAGTAAGAGTTAATCTCTTTATGTTCTCCAGAGCTTTATCGCTTTCGCATACTTACCAGACTTACAGATATATTATATTGTCTACATGGTAAAATTACTTATAGCTACGAGAAACGAGGGTAAAGTTGAGGAATTTGGTCAATTGTTTCATGATATTCCCTACGAACTTGTTTCTCTGAATGACGAAGGGATTCCAATTCATGTGGAAGAAACAGGTTCGACTTTTGAGGAGAATGCTATATTAAAAGCAAAAGCTTACTCTAGCTATAGTGGGTTATTAACCATAGCGGACGACTCCGGACTAGAAGTTGACTTTCTTGAAGGGAGACCTGGAGTTAAATCGGCCCGCTATGGAGGTGATGGTTTAAGTGATCAGGAGCGAGTGGAATTGTTGTTATCTGAGTTATTGAATGTGCCTTGGCGACTACGTAGTGCTAGATTCTATTGTGTTATCGCTTTGGTTTCACCTTCTGGCCGCGAGACCACGGCCCACGGTTCCCTTAAAGGAATTATTGGAACCGTCCCTAAAGGGAGTAATGGATTTGGCTATGACCCCGTATTTCATCTAAATGAAAGGGGCTGTACAACTGCGGAGCTTTCTCCTTATGAGAAACATAAACTGAGTCACAGAGGACAAGCTGCCAACAAGATTCTTGCTATACTGAACAGAGGTTTGTTAACTAAATGAAGATGTCTTTTAAAGATACGTTGGGGCGCACACTACGAGACCTGCGTATTTCAGTGACTGATCGATGTAACTTCAGATGTCCATATTGTATGCCAGCTGAGATTTACGGAGAAAAGTATAACTTTCTTCCCAAACCCGAAATTCTAACGTTTGAAGAAATCATTAGGTTAACCAAGGTTTTTGTTGAGATCGGTATCACAAAAGTAAGGCTTACCGGTGGTGAGCCATTAATCCGTAAAAATATTGAGGAACTTGTGGCTGGGATCTCTTCTATACCCGGAGTGGAGGACCTGGCTCTAACAACTAATGGATTCCTACTATCAGATAAAGCATGGGCACTCAAAAAAGCAGGACTTAACAGGATTACGGTTAGCCTAGATAGTATAGATCCGGCCATATTTAAGACAATGAATGGTAGAGGATATGGTCCAGATAAAATTTTAGACGGGATTCGCGCAGCCGAAGCTGTTGGATTGAGTCCTGTAAAGGTTAACGCTGTTGTTCAAAAAGGAGTTAACGATTCTCATATAGTAGAATTAGCGAGATATTTCAGGCACACCAGTGTCATAGTCAGATTTATTGAATATATGGATGTTGGAAACTTAAACAAGTGGAATTCCAATGAAGTTGTTTTGGCTGGTGATATTGTCAAACTCATTGATCACGAGCTGCCTCTTAAACTCTTGACGAGTAATTATGGAGGTGAAGTAGCCGCTCGATACGGATATAAAGATGGAAGTGGGGAAATCGGGATAATTTCCTCAATATCGCAGCCGTTTTGTGGTGATTGTACTAGGGCTAGAATTTCCACAGATGGGAAATTGATTACCTGTCTCTTCGCGACTGGAGGCACGGACTTGAAGGCCCTTCTAAGAAACGGATCTGCGGATCACGAATTGCAGAAAGCAATCGTCAACGTTTGGGCTAAAAGAACGGATCGGTATTCAGAAGAAAGGATGTATGATATCAGAAAGCCTAACTCTACAAAAAAGATCGAAATGTATCAGATTGGTGGCTAATCTACTATGTACAGCGTTTATACGGATGGGTCTTGTTTAGGTAACCCAGGCCCTGGTGGATGGGCCGCCGTTATCGTTGGTGAAAACCTAAAATGGACGATACAGGGTCGTGAATCAGATACTACGAATAATCGCATGGAAGTTTTGGCGGTTATTAAAGGACTGGGTGATCTGAAGAGAGGATCTAGGGCTGTTGTTTACAGTGATAGCCAATATTTAATAAATACCATGACACTAGGGTGGAAACGCCGATCTAATAATGATCTATGGAAAAGACTAGACCTGGTTGTATCAGATCTAGAGGTCGCATGGAAATGGGTCAAAGGCCACAGTGGACTGGCAGAAAACGAAGAGGCGGATAAATTAGCTGTTGAGCAGGCTTCGCTAGTTACGTCTACCGATAACCTCTCTCATTTGGATACACACGGTAATGCACATATGGTTGATGTGGGCTCTAAAGACGTGACTCAGCGTGAGGCCATAGCACAAGGGTTTGTATCAATGTCAGCAGAGACCCTTTCTTCAGTAGCTAATATAAGCTTGGAAAAAGGAGATGTGCTTGCGTGTGCTAGAATTGCCGGGATAATGGCAGCTAAGAAGACCTCTGGCCTAATCCCGCTTTGTCACATTATACCTCTTAATTATATCTCAGTGGACTTTGATCAAGATTTTGAAAGGAACGGTATAAATATAACTGCAATAGTTAGAGCCTACGGAAAAACCGGAGTAGAGATGGAGGCACTTCTGGCTGTGTCGATAGCTGCTTTAACTATATACGATATGTGCAAATCCGTGGAAAAAGCAATATCGATTGATTCCATTAGGCTGCTGAAAAAATCGGGCGGTAAAAGTGGAGACTTTGTTTTAGAAGAGTGAATTATTCGTTGACACTTGCAAACTGGCATGGCTATAGTAATTCATAGGGAGAATGCGGCGATTGGCCAATTCTCCAAATAGGTGGCAACGTAGCTCAGTGGTTAGAGCGGGCGCTTCATAAGCGCTAGGTCACAGGTTCAAGTCCTGTCGTTGCCACCATATGGGCGCAACTAAGCGATCTATAATACTTCTAGGGGATGCGTAGATTTCCAAGATTGGAGGCTTAATGATTGGATCCAGGATCATTTCATTTGATTCCCATGTGGTGGCCCCCCGAATCTTTGGCTTGAGCGTATGGATTCCAAAAAGTGTGGCAATCGTATTCCACGAGTTGAGGGAGGAGACCCATTCGATCAGTGGATAGTGGACGGTCATGAATTTGGTACCATAGAGACTTCATCTAGTGCTGGTCGTAGATATACTGAGCCTGATGATATTACATTGTATTTGGGAATTGTAAACGCCTCTACAATCTTAGATAGAACACTTTATTATTAGTTGATGTTAACAAGAGATTGAGGGGTAATGTGGTTATAGGAAAAGAACGTACTAATTGGTACGGAAATCATGGCAAGGCCTGTACGTGTGCAGACTGCGTGACACTAAATGCAGAGCGACGGAGATTTGACGAAATTACACAAGGTAGAAAAGTTGGACGTAACGATAAATGTCCGTGTGGGAGCAGTAAGAAATATAAAAAATGTCACGGCGCATAGCGTTCTGAGAATTGCCGTGACATTACATTCTCCAATTTGTGCAGGTTGATGGCCCAGACTAGTTGGGGTGAAATTACAGGCCTCGGTTAAAGTTAGCTCAGATTTTGTTGAGATTTAACCAGATTGAGTGCTGAACCAGCCTTAAACCAATCGATCTGGTTAGCATTGAACGTGTGATTGAGAACAATTTTGTCTGAAGACCCGTCATCGTGGGCTAAAAAAGCTTTTAAAGGCTTATCTGGTTTCAACTCCTGTAGGTCAATTATGCTTACTCGGTCTGTTTCCCGGACTTTTTCGTAATCATCCGGATCCGAAAAAGTCAGAGCTAGCAGTCCTTGCTTTTTTAGATTGGTTTCATGAATGCGAGCGAAGCTTCTAACTATTACTGCTTTCGCTCCCAAAAATCGCGGTTCCAGTGCTGCATGTTCTCTGCTACTACCTTCTCCGTAGTTATGATCCCCGAATATGACCCAATCTATATTTTGTTTTTTGTAGTAGCGAGCTACATCTGCCGGGGTAAGCCCTGTATCTCCGGTAATAACGTTATTTGCTTTACCCGTTGTTCCAGTGAATGCGTTTGTGGCTCCGAGCAAAAGATTGTTGCTAAGGTTGTCTAGATGTCCTCGGTATTTTAACCATGGGCCCGCTGGAGATATATGATCGGTTGTGCATTTTCCAGCGGCTTTTATAAGTATTGTCATTTGGCCAAAATCATTGCCGTCCCAGCAGGCGAAGGGTTCTAGTACCTGAAGGCGGTCACTGCTTGGGTCTATTCGAATTTCCAAATTGCCAACATCTTGCGGTGGATCTAAGTATACATCTAAGCTTCTTTTGAACCCTTTTGGGGGTACTTCAGGGGCTGGCTGAGGAGGCAAGAATTTGTATTCAGAGCCGTCTGGTCTTTTTAGCGTGTCTGTCAACGGGTTGAATGAAAGGTGACCTGCGATGCTGAGTGCTGTCACTATTTCTGGGCTGGCGATGAAATTCGCTGTGTTTGGGTCTCCGTCGTTACGTCTAGGGAAATTCCGGTTGTAAGACGTTAATATGGTGTTAGTTCTTGAGTGTTCTTTGGAATCCCGATTCCATTGGCCGATACATGGACCGCAAGCATTTGCGAGAACTGTTGCGCCAATGCTCTGCAAGTTTGACATTTGTCCATCCCGTTCAATAGTAGCCCGTATTTGTTCTGATCCAGGAGTTACTAGTAGTTTGGTTTTAGGTTCTATTCCTTGTGTTGCGGCCTGTTTTGCTACGTCTGCTGCCCTACTCATGTCTTCATAGGATGAGTTTGTGCAACTTCCGATCAGTGCTGCTGATATCTTGTTTACATAACCCTTCTCTCGGATTTCAGTTGCTAGCATAGAAATCGGTCTGGCCAAATCCGGTGTGTGCGGTCCAACAACATGGGGTTCCAATTCGGAAAGATTAATTTCAACCACGCGATTGAAATGTGAGTGTGGATCGTTTTCGACTTCTGGGTCCGCTTGCAACATGGATTTGTTTTTTTCTGCCGGTCCAATCAGTTCTCCTCTGCCGGTTGATTCGAGATATTGTGCCATGTGTTCGTCGTACGGGAAAATGGAACCTGTAGCTCCTAATTCGGCTCCCATGTTGCAAATTGTGGCTTTGCCGGTGCAACTAATAGTTCTCGCACCGGGTCCAAAGTACTCAATGATAGAATTTGTGCCACCCGAAACTGTTAAGATTCCTGCCAATGAAAGGATTACGTCTTTTGCAGAGGTCCATCCGTTTAGTCTTCCAGTTAATTTAACTCCTATATATTCTGGACTTCTAAGTTCCCAGCATAAACCGGACATAACGTCTGCTCCATCGGCTCCACCTACGCCTATAGCAAGCATTCCAAGGCCGCTGGCGTTTGGCGTATGTGAATCAGTGCCTATCATCATGCCTCCTGGGAAAGCGTAATTTTCTAGAACTACTTGATGTATTATTCCCGCACCAGGTTTCCAGAACCCTATTCCGTATTTCGCTGATGCGGATTGAAGGAATTGATATACCTCGTTATTAACCAGGAGCGCTTGTTTGAGGTCTGGAGTAGATCCAAGATTAGCTCTGATCAGATGGTCACAGTGAACCGTAGTTGGCACAGCTACCCTAGAACGTCCTGATTGCATAAATTGCAGGATAGCCATTTGCCCAGTTACATCTTGGTGGGCAACTCTATCGGGCCTAAGCATGATATATGAGTTCCTAGACAGTGTTGCTTTACTGGGATCATCCAGGTGGCCTAGGATAATTTTATCTGACAAGGTTAGCGGCTTGTTCGTTCTAGTTCGGACAATACTGAGCCTGTGTTCCATTTCTTTGTATACGCGTGCAACGAACTCACCCTGTGACTCAATTGTAGTCATCATGTCCTCCAGATGTTGATTCAATATTCAAATTTATCCTATCCTCATATTAGCACTGAGTCTATCTGGTGAAAACACTTGGACATCTCTTGTAAGATGGACTGATACTATTCCCAATGAGGTAGATATGCATATTGAGACCAAGGTTATACATAGTGGACGAGAAATCAGTCCGTTTACTGGTTCAGTTACTCCAGGAATAGAAATGAGCACAACCTTTGAAAGAGGTGATGACGGATCCTATCCGAAAGGATTTATTTACAGTAGGTCACACAACCCTACTCGACATCTATTAGAGGAATGCATCACTGAGTTGGAACTAGGAACTCGAGCTGCAGCATTCTCATCCGGTATGGCGGCTATAATGGCCGTGGCTCAGGCCTTAGAACCTGGAGCAGAGGTAGTGATTCCTAGAGATATATATCATGGTACAGCCAGGCTGTTTCGTGAAATCATGATACCCTGGGGATTAAAGGTTAACTTTGTAGACTTTTCTAACATTGAACAGTTAAAACAATATGTTACCAGAAATGTACGGATGATCTTTGTGGAAACACCGTCAAACCCATTACTTAAGCTAACCGATATTAAGGCGATATCCGAATTGGCCCGAAAAGCAGATGCTGTTCTTGTTTGTGATAATACGTTAAGCACACCTATTTCTCAAAGACCGTTATCTCTAGGAGCTGATTTAGTGATTCATTCCAGCACTAAATACCTTGGAGGGCATGGAGATGTAACAGGAGGACTTGTTGTAACTCGAGAAGAAACGGACTTTTTTGACAAGGTTAGATTCCTTCAACAAAATGGAGGAGCCGTTCCCTCACCTTTTGATTGTTGGCTCATTATGCGGGGAATTCGTACGCTAGCCTATCGAGTGAGAGCACACTCCCACAATGCACTAAAAGTAGCAGAATACCTGAGGAGTCATTCCAAGGTAAGGGAAGTTTTCTATCCTGAATTGACGGGAATATTCAGAGACCAGATGGCCTTAGCGGGAGGATTGGTCTCATTTAGGGTAAAAGGTAGTGTAGAGGAAGCATTTTCTGTCGCCGCGCGTACAAAATTGTTTACTCGAGCCACTAGTTTTGGCAGTTACGAAAGTCTAATAGAACATAGAGCTTCGATGGAAGGAAATCAGAATACAGTTCCAGATGATCTTCTTAGATTGTCAGTAGGGCTAGAGCACCATGCCGACTTGATAGATGATCTTAATCAAGCGTTAACTCCATAGTCTTAGGCCATGCATTTAATGCAATGATACTCCCAATTAAACCTACGAAAAGAGTCTGTAGTCTCCTGCTTTAAGGCATCTTGTTGCCTCTTGCAGAATATATTCATTGAGTTCTTTCGGGAGAGATATATTACCGACTATGGCATTCTCTTTTATCCGTGATGGTTTGCTGGTAGCTGGAATAATGCAAGCAATCATAGGATTAGATATTAACCAGGCCATCAAAGCTTGACCCCAGGTCTGAATTCCCAATTCTTTTATGTAGTGTTTTATCATTAGCGTGCGCTCACAGATCAATTAGCAATGGATCTAATGCTAGTTAGGATGTCCCGCTTGAGATCATTGTTGCATGACCTAAATCCGAGGATTGGCAACGTTATGCCAGCTTTCCTGTGACTTTCAATACGATAGAGGCATTCGTCAGGGTCTCCAATTATATTGAAGGCATCGACCATCTCGTCACTAACGTTTTGTGCAGCGTCGGAAAACTTGCGTTCAGCCCACAATAGTTTAATAGTTGTCGCTTCTTGTTCAAATCCGCTATTTGCTATGAATTGATTGTAACGAGGATAAAACCCACAGGTATGAGCTAAGGACTCCCGTGCACGTTTTCGTGCGTCATCTTTATTAGTTGTCACGTAACAAGAGAGAAGGCTGGCAATCTCCAATTCTTCGGGCCTTCGTCCAGTGGATTCGGCTCCTTCAATAATCATGTCTCTGGCTTCAGAAGCCTTTCCTGGCATTGTTTGTGTTAATATCACTCCTTCGGCTAGTTCTCCCGCTTTCTTTAACATTTTTGGAAACACGGCTGCTAAATATATGGGAATTTCGGACCGATAAGGCTTGAATGAAAGTTTGAATTCATTGAGTTTGTATATTTCCCCGTTATATGAAATAGATTCGTCATGCAATAATGTGCGTATGATATGGACCGATTCCAAGATTGTAGTATAGGGTTTTGAATAGGTTAGTCCGTGTTGTCCTTCCACCTGGACTCTGTGGCTTGAACCCAAACCAAGAATCATGCGTCCCTCTGAATATGAATCCACACAAGCAGCTGCCATGGCTATAGTCGGCGCGCTTCTAACATATACGCTGCTAATACTGGATCCAAGTCTTAAGGTTTTTGTAACAAGGGAGCAGGCCGTCAGTATGGAGAATTGATCGCCTCCATTCCCTTCAGTTATCCATATGGAATCGTAGCCTAATTGGTCTGCCAGTTTTGCGCATTCGACCACGTCTCTGGGGTCTAATCCACCACCAAAACTGATTCCAATGTTCTCCAATTTACGGCCTCCCTGAGGCTACTCTTACAGCGATAGTTTGTATGGAGTTATTCGCGTACCCTCTAAAGTTCCATTCCACATTACTCGGCTGAACATTGCCTTTTGAATCGTAGGCCCTGGCCTTCACAATAAAATGACCTATCTTATTAGCATGCCATATGAATTCCCACTTATGCCATGCAGTGACAGATTGGTTATTAATTAGATTAGCTTCGCCCCACGTTGTTCCTCCGTCAACACTAAGCTCTACTTTAGTAATGTGACCCCAGCCAGACCAGGCGAACCCGCTAAATGTAAATGGTCCTTTGGGAATTACCTCTCCGTGCTTAGGTGTAGATATGACAGCCTTAACAGCCAATTTTGTTATGGGTTCACCAAGTGTGGCGCCCTCTGCGCCTTCTCGGATTAGAACGTACCGATTTTTTTGAAAAAATCCGGTAAAAGAATGGTCAGTAGCTTCAATGGATACTAACCATTTAACTGACGCCATACCGTACCATCCGGGCACCATAAGTCTCAGGGGAAATCCGTGATCACGTGTTAATGGGGAACCATTCATTTCGTAAGCCAAAAGTATGTTGTCGTCTCTTATTTGGTCCAATGTTAGGCTTCGTTGGTAGGTTAGTGTATTGGAAAATACCGCCCCATCCTCTTCTTCCGTTCCAAAGTCTCCTCCAGAAAATATAATTTCTTTAACTGCTGACTTTAGGTCGGCAAGGTCCAAAATGGATTTGAGAGAGACTCCTTTAAATCTTCCTGTACTAACTGCCCCATGGTTGAATTGAATGCCTTCTGCTTGTGGCATCATAGAGCTCCGGCTGTTACCAGCACATTCTAGAGTGATGTCTAACTCTTTTTTAGGTAAACTCCGTATGTCATTCATGGTAAGGGAGAGCGGTGAATTTACCTGTCCCTTTACCTCCAGGTTCCAAGTTGATCCTGAAAAATTCGGAACCGATAAATAATGATTGCGTATGTAAAAGTTTTCCGTTGGTGTTATGAATGATCCGAGATTCTCGATTCTGGATTCCTTCACTAAAGGATCATCTGAGACATGATTTAATTCGGAATACGATTCAGTCATGTAAAAACCTCGCAGATTTTCGTGAACGTTATTAGACTTCTTCCGCTAGTATCTCCGTGGTGCTTCCGACTGAAGTAATCGTTATATGGGCAAACTCGGAATCGTCTGTAGCACCATGCCAGTGTTTCTCTCCAGCGGGCACATGGATTGTGATACCAGAAGAGACTATATATTCTTGGTATTCGGTTGCAACGATACCTGTGCCATTAGTGACATACAAAATCTGATCGCTTGAATGCACGTGATATTTATTTCGGGCTCCTTTTTCGAAACTAACCACAGCCATATTGAAGAATTTGCTGTTATATGAATCTATAAAACCCTGACTGAAAACTTTTCCTCCGAAAAAGATTGGGCGATTAGTAGCCTCTTCTTTTGGTATGTCGGACTGTTTAATTATTCGCATGGTGTTCTCCAGGTAAAGAGTTTTTGCAATATGATTTGAGACGGTTTGGCTAATTCTATCAGTAAAATATATGAGAGCCAAGACGAGTTGCTTATTGTGGAATGGATGCCTGCAAAATGCAGTACTTGTTGTGAAACTTTGCAGGCAGTAGAATAATAGATTGGACTGATATTCCATTACTTAGGCTGTGTGTCTCAGGGGGTTTTTTGCACATCCTGCTAATGGGGCTTAACCATAAAACGGCCCCTCTAGAGATCAGGGAAAAGCTGTCTTTTTTTGGAGAAGGACTCATTCAGGTCCTTGCCAAATTTAGAAGTTATGTTCCGCAGGGTATAATTTTATCTACGTGTAATCGAACTGAAGTTTACGTGGTTACAGATTCCATTGAGGAAACTAGGACTATTGTTCTGGAGTTTTTGTCAGGATTTTATGACAGAGACGAATTTGATTTGTGGCCTTATCTCTATTCTTCAGTTGATACGGACGCCGTACGTCATCTTTTTGGAGTCGCCGCGGGTCTCGATTCCATGATCATAGGGGAGCCACAGATTTTAGGGCAGGTACGACAAGCCTTAACCATGGCATCAGGTTCCAATAAGCCTGCACTTACCATTTCGAGGCTGTTCCATTACGCTTTACGAGCGGGCCGCCGAGTCAGGGACGAAACTAATATTAGCCGTAACTCTCTATCTGTGAGTTTTGCAGGAGCCAAATTCGCTCACAGCATTGTAGGGGATTTGAGCAATAGTACTGTGTTGCTTGTTGGCACAGGTGAGGTAGGCAAATCTGTCGGTCGCGCATTGTTATCACTAGGTGTGGGAAAGTTGATTGTTTCCAATAGGACTTTAGCTCGATCTAAAGAAATAGCCGAAGAACTTGAAGGATCAACTATTCCCTTTGAAAGAATATGTGATGCTCTGATTAGCACAGACGTAGTTATATGTTCAACAAACTCCCCAACATACGTTTTCTTGAAGGAAAATATGCTTGAGAGCATTAAGAGACGGAATAATAGGCCGTTGTTCGTGTTCGACCTGGCTGTGCCAAGGGATGTTGATCCAACAATAACCCAACTGGAGAATGTTTATCTATATAATCTAGATGATCTACAAAATATTGTTGAACAAAATAAGCTAAATCGCCAAAATTCCGTGTTAGACGCCGAACCTATCATAAACGAGGAGGTAGAAAGATTTGATCGTTGGTTTTCTTCATTAGAGGTGATACCCGTTATAAAGCGAATGAAAGAAGAAATAGAAACAATACGTAAGACGGAACTAGAAAGGGCACTTTCGAGGTTGCCTAATTTAAGTTTTGAAGAAACTAGGGTTATCGAAAGATTAAGTGTATCTATAGTCGACAAATTTTTACATAAGCCTATAGCTGCCTTGAAAAACCCGATGAACCCGCTCCATGTAGAAATAATGAGAGAAGTTTATGGCATAGGACTAGAAGAACACAATGAATAGAAGTAGATCAGATGAATTGTTCGTGAGGGCTAAAAAAATCATTCCTGGGGGTGTTAATAGCCCGGTCCGGTCGTGGAAAAGCGTAGGTGGAGTTCCGCTTTTTATAAAATCTGGCAAAGGTTCTATAATCTGGGATGTTGACGATAATCAATACATAGATTTCGTGGGTTCATGGGGCCCGCTTATACACGGACACGCTCATCCTGCCATCTTGTCCAGGATTCACGAAGTGATTACTAATGGTACAAGTTTTGGTGCCCCGACCGAAGTCGAAACGGATCTGGCCGAAAAAATAGTTAAGGCCGTTCCTTCAGTAGAAATGGTAAGGTTTGTTAATTCTGGGACAGAGGCAACTATGTCTGCTATTCGTTTAGCCCGTGCTTACACTGGGAGAGACAAGGTTGTTAAATTTAGTGGAGGATATCACGGACACGTTGACGGACTTTTAGTTAAGGCTAATAACTCTATAGTTGGGGATAGTATGCCTGACAGCACTGGTATACCTGCTTCATTTGCTAAGCAGACACTCATAGCCGAATATAATGACCTATCAGTGATTCAGAAATTGTTCCAATTGCATGGGCCATCTATAGCCTGTGTGATAGTGGAGCCTGTCGCTGGGAATATGGGAGTCATACCGCCGTATACTGGGTTTCTCGAAGGCTTGCGAAAGTTAACAGTTGATAACGATTCTCTTCTGATTTTTGACGAGGTGATAACCGGGTTTAGAGTTGCTTACGGTGGAGCTCAATCCTTTTATAATGTGAAACCAGATATAACCTGTTTTGGCAAAATCATCGGGGGTGGATTGCCTGTGGGATGTTATGGGGGTTCTAAAGATATTATGAGCTTGGTATCTCCTCTTGGTCAGGTGTACCAAGCTGGTACACTTTCGGGTAATCCAATAGCAATGACGGCAGGGCTAGCTACTTTAGATTTATTACAGCAACCAGGGGTTTATAAACAACTGGAACTTAATGGGTCGAAGTTAAGCAAGATTTTCCAGGATGCCTTCAGTAAAATAGAAAAGAATGTTCTGGTGAACAGAGTGGGATCTATGATGACCGTGTTTATAACCGATCAGGAGTTGGTAAAAGACTGGAATACAGCACGTCGTTGTGACACTAGCACGTATGCTACCTTTTTTCACAGCATGCTTAAATTCGGTGTGTATATGCCTCCTTCTCCATTAGAGGCATTGTTTGTTTCAACAGCGCATTCAGATGAACAGATTGACCAAGTGTCAGAAGCAATTTATAAAGCTGTAGACGAGTTGCGATAGATATTAATAAGGTGAGAAGTGGAATGCGAATCATTGAGATAGATCGACGAAAACGACTGAGAGATCAGCCACATACCGGACATAACAGATGGCATCCGGACGTAGAACCTAAAATTGAGGCAGAAGATGGCGAAGAGGTTGTATTGCAAACCAGAGATGCTTCAGATGGATTAATTCCTTTTGGTTCGACTGCAAAGGAATTGGTTGATTTCCCGCGTGGGGTTGTTCATCCACTGACGGGCCCGGTTTATATAAAAGGAGCAGCTCCTGGAGACCTATTGGAGGTAGAATATTTAGATATTATTCCAGAAAACTATGGTTACACTAGGTTTGGTAAAAACGCAGGATTTCTGAAGGATGTCTACACAGACCCATTTATTGTTCATTGGACTATTGATGAAAAATTTGCAATGTCGGACGCTTTACCAGGTGTACGTATTCCTGCCATGTGTTTTATGGGCACAGCTGGGTTAGCTCCGTCTCATCTGCAACTTGTAGACTGGAACAAGAGAGAGGAGGAACTTGTAAATCGTGGCGGTAATGCTTTGCTACCTGATCCAATTGATGCCGTACCAGACAATGGACCGATTGCCACCGAAGGTCTCCGCACTATGCCACCCAGGGAAAACTGTGGGAATGCTGACGTTAAGCAGCTGACCAAAGGTTCAAGCCTTTATATTCCTGTCAGTGTTTATGGAGGACTCTATTCGGTTGGAGATGCACATTTTGCTCAAGGTGACGGTGAGGTTTGTGTCACAGCCATAGAAATGGGTGCTACCTGCAGAGTGAGATTCAAGATACATAAAGGAGAAGCTACCAGGAAAAATATTCGCTGGCCTAGATTTTCTCATCGAGGTTTTTTTGGTGCACCTGGTATAACAGTTCCGGGTCGATTTTCGGCTACCATGGGCATGCCAATTGATCATCATGGTGTAAACGATGGAGAAAATCTGACTTTAGCTTGTCGTAATGCTTTGCTCAACATGATAGATCTCTTACAAGAACGTGGATGGGACAGGAATCAAGCATACGTAATATGTAGCGTAGCTGTTGATTTAAGGATTAGTAATGTAGGTAACGTTCCTAACTATGTTGTCTCTGCGATTCTCCCTGAAGATATTTTTGACCGCTAGTTTGCCTGTTTGATGTTTTCATTAATATCAGTTGGAATTTGGTCATTGAGAATTCATCTATAGCTCAATACAATATCAGATAGATAGCGTAAGCATAATTTGAGATACGAATGCAAATAAACGGAGGAATTTATGCCGAATATGAATACTAGTGAATACAATCCCGCCTGGCCGGAATGGTTTCAAGGATTGTTGGATAAAAGCAATGGCCATATTCGGAGGAAATTCTTGGAAGGGATTAAGTCACAACCTCTGATTACCTTGGAGAAACAGGATTGTGTCATACGCGATGTTCTGGCAGCCAGAGGTGATTCACCGCTCCAGGAGATTGGCTTAGAAGAATATTTGCTCAAGGTACTGGGTCAGAGAGTATCCGTTCATATAGGTACTTAATAATCCATCAAATCAACTTAATCAATAGAGAGGAACTTATAGTGCAGCAATTTGAAGAAACTACTTATCTAAAAAAAGGTTTTGACCTATTGGCTCATAGACCTGTGGTAAAAAGTGTGAAAGGAATGGTTACCTCCGCCCATTATGCATCTAGTATGGCGGGAGCTCGCATGTTTCTAGCTGGAGGTAATGCAGCAGATGCGGTTGTGGCGACGGCTGCGGCTCTTAATGTGGTGGAACCTTACATGTCAGGATTGGGGGGTATTGGACTTCTTGTCATGAGCAGTAATTTCGGACAAAACAGGAAAGTTTTAAATTTCTCTGGATTAGTTCCCCAAAAAGCTGTGCCAGAAGCGTTTTCCCCAGAAACACATAGCATAGGAACTAGATGCCCACTCGTTCCGGGAAATCCAGCGGGCTGGCTAGATATATTAGAAAAATTCGGGTCTTTACCAAGATCTACGGTATTTGCCCCTGCGATAGAATTGGCCGAACAGGGTTATATAGTGTCGGATCTGGATGAGAGGTTCTTTGAAGCTAATGCAGAACGATTGGAGCGGTTTCCGACGTCTCAGAAGGCATTTATGCCTTATGGAAGACCGATGAAAGCAGGGGAAATTCTAAGGCAGCCAAATTTGGCTTGGAGTTACAAGGTTTTAGCTGAACAAGGGGTAGAGGGTTATTATAAGGGTGATATCGCATTGGAAATAGCTCGGTTTATGAAAGAACAAGATGGGTTAATAGATCTAAGTGACCTGAGGTCCTATAAGCCAGATTGGGAAGATCCGATATCCATTAATTATCGTGGTTACGATATAATCACCCCGGGTCCGAATTGCAATGCTTTCCAAGTGCTAGAAACCTTGAACATTCTTGAAGGGTTTGATTTAAAGAATTTGGGGCACAATACATCTAACTATATTCATTTAATGTCCGAATCCATAAAACTGGCAGCTACAGACCGCATAATGTTTGGTGGGGATCCTAACTTTATAAGTGTTCCTGTAGAGGGCATGATTTCGAAGTCCTATGCTAGAGATCAACGAGCGCGAATTAATCACTATCATGCATCTGCAGTTATGGGGGAGCGATATACTGATAATCCTCCTGAAGGATCAATTGAGGCTGGTGTTCCAGCTACTTATCTCAGTGGAGAGACAACACATTTTTCGGCTGCAGATTCGTCTGGCAATGTTTTTAGCATAACCCATACTTTAGGGGCGGCGTTTGGTTCTGCTGTAGTCGCAGGCAAAACAGGATTTTTGCTGAACAATAATATAGACCTCATGGATATTGCTACAGGTAGTGGTAGCAACTTGTTAGTAGCTCCAGGTAAAAGGCCTGGAAGCAATATGGCCCCGATACAGATTTTTAAAGATGGAAAGTTTATTCTATCCATTGGAACGCCGGGTAGTTATGGTATTCCGCAAACCACCACGCAGATGATTTTGAACTACATAGAATTTGGCATGACTGTTCAGGAAGCGCTAGAGGCCCCGAGGTTTAGAGTCATGGGAGGCAAGCGTCTAAATATGGAAGACCGCATTCCTGAGCAATCACGTCAGGGTCTATTATCCCGCGGACATGAGCTAGGCTCTTATGGCCAATGGAGTACAGAAGTTGGTGGGGGACATGCTATAGCTTGTGATCCAACTACTGGTGTTCTTATGGGTGGGGCGGATCCTCGTAGGGATGGTTATGCTGTGGGGATTTAACTTTACATGATAGGATAGAATCAGAGGTCTAAATTAGTATATTTGTGAAGAAATGCAAGGGGTTGGCCCTGTCCAGAGTTAAATTACTAATCAGACGCTCACCGGACAATTACCATAAAGGCCGGACTTAGACTATCATTTCTACTTCCACGACTGTACTGCTCGGTAAAGTCTAAGGGTCGAACGGATAGCTATAATGTTATTCTGTTATTACCTAAAAGTTCGATAAGCAGGTTTGACCATCCTTTTCGCTTTCTCCAGGTTAGCCAACTGTTGTGTTAAGTCCGATGCCAGGCCTGGAGTTACACGCTGAACTGCCTGATATGATTTACTGGTCCCCAGTGGCCTACTTATCCAGCCCAGGGCTACCACCCATCTTGGGGAGTTACTCCGGACAGGTATATTAGGTTTCTAGTAGTAATAACTGGTACGTAAGTTCTGAAGGGTAGCTGTATGTCAAGGTAGTTCTAGTCCAAGAGTTCTTAATTTGTCTCCGAGCGTTGTTATGGTTTGTTTCTGATTAAAAATCACCGTGGAGTTCAACAATCATTTCTATTTCTACGGCTACGCCTGCAGGTAAGGTAGCCACGCCCACAGCTGATCTGGCATGTTCGCCATCCTTTCCAAATAGTTCGACTAAAAGATCTGAACATCCGTTGATTACCGCTGGAGGCTGGGTGAATTCCGGAACCGAGTTAACCATTCCCAGGAGTTTTACAATGCGTTTTACTTTATCCAAATCACCAATTTCATTCTTTAAATTAGCTAGGAGGTTTAATGCGCATGTCTTAGCTCCTTCGTATCCTTCGTCCACCGTCAAATCCCTACCCAATTTGCCAGTTATCAATCCTTCAGGGCCTTTTGAAACAACCCCTGAAAGAAAGACCAAATTGCCTGTGGTAACAGCTGGAACATATGATGCCATTGGTGCCGGAGAATTTGGTAATTCCAAACCCAACTCAGCTAGCTTTTTATCGATTCTTGACAAAATGAATCTCCTTTTACGCTATTATTTTTACTAATTTATTGCTGGTCTAAATTGCATATATCGAATGCACTTAAGGCTAATACTCTAGCTACCTGGTCTATGTGGCTTATTACAGTATATTCGTCAGGTATTGTGGAGGAATGGATCCCTCCAGACGGCCCATGCAGTAAGCATGGTATTCCAGCTTTATGAAGTTTTGATGTGTCGTCACAACTGTAAGACCAAGGGAGTACGGTACCTACACCTTCAGGTTCATGCCCAGTTACAGATCTGTAGGAATTTAGAACAGATTCTAAGATGTATTCATCTTTAGGTAGGTCGAATGGTTCTACAATTAATGTGAAGCAATTGTATTTTTTGGGGGGAGGCATTTCTATCTCGTATTTCAAATCCGGGTCATCCATGCCTAATTTATCGAGTGCTCTAACTATGTCGGCTTTAATGGCGTCGGCCGTTCCTCCAGGAGGAAATCTGACGTCTATGATAATGGTGCAAACATCTGCTATATATGTCGCTTCGGTTCTATTATAGTCCCGTCCGACACCTCCGATTATATTCCCCACATTTAGTCTTGGAAGCCCGGGTAGGTCCTGTCTTGGGATCACATTGAATTTGATATCTTTAATGGTCTTAATCACTTTAATCATCTTTTCTATGGCGTCTATCGAGTCTTCTATTCTATTCATGTGACGAGCTCTTCCCAAGGTGTGGATAGCCATTTCTGCAGAACCTGCGTGACAAGTCACTATATTGTTAGCGCCAAAGGGTTCGGGTACTATTGCCATGTCAGGAGTAGGCCCATTCTGGCATAGGTATTGAGTCCCCTCGCCGCCCTGAAGTTCTCCAACTACGCAAGCGACTATAAGATCACCCTTTAATTTTACTTGAGAACATCTTATGGCCTCGGCTGCCTCAATCATAGCGGTAACACCACCTTTCATGTTGCGACTTCCAGCACCATAAAGTCGGTCCCCTTCGATCGTGGGTGACCAGGGGTCTCTATTCCATCCTGCTGCCAAAGGGTTTATATCTATGTGCCCGTTGAACATTAAGGACTTACCTCCACCGGTGCCTTTAAGGGTAGCTATTGTTTGGTAACGACCTGGTTCCACTTCTTGCATTTCTATTAGGTATCCGCGGCTCCCAAGTAATTTGGATATGTAATTCGCTACTGGGGTTTCCTCTCCCTTAAAGCTCGGAATACTGATTAGTGTTTTTCCGAGATCTAGAAATCTGTTGGAATCCACTGAGTTCAAAATTTTATTATTTTCAAAAGCTGCCAAGATCAATTTCTCCATCCCATTAGGATATAATCTGGTACAAGTTTGCCTTAAAGAAAACTGAGGGTCAACTAATAATAAAGTGTTCTATCTAAGATTGTAGAGGCGTTTGCAATTCCCAAATACTATTAAATCTTGTTCTTCCTTAGGAACGTCAGCGAGAATTTCTGCAAGGACTCGTTTAGATTCTGGAAACGTAGATTCTGCATGTGGATAGTCATTTCCCCACATGATGTTATTTATACCAATAATGTCCCTTAATCTAATGCCAGGTCCGTCTTCCTGAAAACTATGGTAAACATTACGTTTCATGTAATCGCTAGGTGTCATATTCTCTTTATATCTGTAGGGTGATTGCTCTGTTCTTTCAAGGTAAGTAACATCCATCCTATGCATAAAAAATGGAAGCCAAGAGATTTCGTGTTCAACGTTAACTACTCGCAGATCCGGAAACCTTTCAAACACACCCGACAAAATAAGATGTCCTAGACTATACCTTACGGCGTAGTCGTTGTTACACCGCTCTACTGCTGTTTGGGTAACTTTACCGTCTTCCATAAGTCTTACGTTGCCAGGTCGTAAGGTGCCAAGATGTAAACTTAAAGGCATTCTAATCTCCTGAGCCGCCGCCCAAAACTTGTCGTACATCGGATTATCATAAGTTTCATGAGGTCTCGGACCGACGGGGATCATTACACCTTTTAATCCCAATTTGGATGCTCGTTCCATTTGAGCAATGCCTTCTTCGATCTGATCGTCAATCAGAACTAACCCTATCCCATTCAGTCTGCCTGGATAAGGACTGCAAAATTTGCTAAGCCATATATTATAGGCATCGAAGAGATCTCTAATAAACTCTTGGTCTTCGAGCCCGTACAAACCAGCGCCCAGAGATGCGTAGAGGACATCCCCACTTACTCCGTCAAATTCGAGGTCTTTGATATGGGCATGAGGATTGTAACCGCCTGGAGGGACATCTTTAAAGCTACCCTCAAGGATAATGTCATCAGGCTTAGTATATCTAAGGCCAGCGCTAGATGAGGTCCCTATAGTTCCGTATGGGAGTCCATCTACGATCCAACGATCGAAAGGGTCTCCAGATTTCACGTAGGGAATACGACTACCCCACTTTTTGGCATCCATATGTTCTAGCCAAAGTTCCGGGGGTTCTACGACGTGAGAATCAGATGAAATGATTTTTGTATCAGAGTTATTAGGCAAAATAGTTTACTCCATAAAGACGAGCACAATTGGAGCTTAAGATCATTATTTTTTCCTCTTGCGGAACTCCGTCCAAAATTTCCGATATGATTCCATGATTCATTTGTTTACCTTTGATATAAGGGGGTTTTATGGGCAGTTAATCTTATTTTTACGTGCTTCATTTAGAAAAGCTCTGTAACAAGGATTGTCTGTCATGCAGTTTTAGAGGAATTCATCCAAGGCTTGGTCAGAGGGTTATTTTGAGATTGTTCGAAGGTCGACCTAAACCGATGCAGTGTTATCTCCGGTTCTATTGGCGCGTAGGGTAAATGTTCGGTTTCTTTAATTTTAGCCAGTATTAACCACGGACCTGGAGCTTCAAGAGCATGACAAAAAGCTTCTTCTAATTCATCTTCACTATCTACTCTTGCGGTATTTTTGATTCCGCATGCAGATGCCACTTGGTCGAGCGAAGTGCCGAAAGCTGTATGAGAGGCTTGATGACCTGTTTGGCCCCATTCTTCGTTGTCCCAGACAATAATTATCAGATTTTCTGGATTTTCCCTTCCAATACTGGCAAGGGTGCCAAGATTCATTAGTAATGATCCGTCTCCGTCTAATGCAACGACGGTATCTGGGCATGAAAGGGCCATTCCAAGAGCCATAGAAGAACACAGTCCCATAGATCCCCATGTATAGAAATTCCGGGCCCGGTCTTGTGCGTGCCACAGTTCATCTGTGGTAGGACCCAAATTGCTCACGATAGGTCTATTACCTATATGTCTAAGGATTACTTTTGTGGCGTCGAATCTATGCAAGGCTACCTCTATGTAAAAGGGGTGATAGACACAAAGCTATGGGTTCGCGACTTGCATAACACAAGTCCAACGCACCATCGACCATATCTGAAAGGGTGTTTAAGTTTTCTAGTGTGTAGTGCCTGACCCCGATGGCATCTAATACTGGTCTAGTTGCTCTGCCCATAGGCACCTGTGCGATGTTGAATTCCCCCAATTCTCCTCTCACATTTATAAACATAGGAATCGGTAGTCTGCAAACTATACAAAGGCTGCCTATTGCATTAATGCAATTTCCCAGACCACTTGATTGCATAAATATTGCTGAACGTCTACCAACTGCGTAGGCTCCAGCTGCTATTCCTATGGCTTCTTCTTCTCTAGTTGCTGGTACTACGCGAAAATAAGGGTCAGTATCCAATAGTTTTGTTACCTGGTGTATGCTAATATCCGGAACATAGCTAATAAAAGATATGCCTGATTTTTTTAGAGAGTTCGATATAGTTTCAGCCCAGTCCATAGCTTATCCTCACATGGTGTACGGCGATTGACCTACGTTAACAGTTGTTTCTAGCTACTGTCAAAAAGAAACTGCCCAAACTAGCGCACGTTAATAAAATCGCGTATCTAGTTTGGGCTTAGAAGAAAATGACTATCGCCTTCGGACGGAGTTAGGTGGCTTTACCAATACGGAACATCTTGGTGCTACAAGATGGGCATACACCCTGAGTGGCTGGACGTCCGTTCTTCATAGTAATCTGTTTGGCGTCCTTGATTTCCTGCGACGAACGGCACTTTACACAATACGCTTGCATTTTTTCCTCCTGAGGATGAACAGTATACTAAAAGACATAACATTAAATAGTCTGTTTTGCAAGGGGCAAAAAGGGGAAATTGGGGTGTAATTTGGGAAATCTAATCAAATTCAAGCAAATGAGGAATATTTATGGCTTTCATAGTAGGGAGAAAGCTGACATTTGTTGTCTTGAATTATGCTGTTGTATTCCTTGATAATCTGTGGAATCGCCCTTTAATTATCGTAAACTATTACCTCATCAACAATTGTCTTTTAGATTGGTATGTCCTTTATGGAATGTTTCTCTACATTTGCAGGATTCCCATCCCAAATTACTAAATCGACCATTTCCCCTGATCCTATTGATACCTTAATTTGTTCGTCGAAAGAGATATGCGTCTCGTTAGTCGTATACAGGCTTAAACTAGAGGCTTAACCCTTCTTCAAGGGTTTATTAGGTGTCCTGACCCTCAGATTCTTCCTAACGAGAGGGTAAGAGGCATTCAACGTCTTAATTATTGAAGTCAGAAAATGTAGAAATGGCTATGGTGGGGACCAATACTCTAGCATTTCGTTGAAAGTTTCGAGGGCTGGTTGTGATGGTCCATATGGGCACTCGAAATGAACACCAATGGGAAAACCCAGCCGAATAACCCCGTCAATAATTCGCTTATATAAGTCCAGAAGGGTTGCGAGTTTTTGCCTAAATGAGAGATTTGATAGCCGTTCCACTAAATCCATTTCATGTTTGACTAGGTCTGAGTTGTCTTTTATAAGCCATTTAATTAAACCGATCCGACTTTCAATTTTTGGTACGTAGCCAAATGAAAGCAAGATCTCTGGTTTCGACCGCTCATGTTCAAGGGACTTTAAAAATGTAGTAACGTAGTCGCTATACAGTAATTGTGTTAGAGCAAAGTCGGCCCCATTGGCTATTTTTGATAGAAAACGGTTATTCTCATTTGGTCTTGTTGGGATTAGAACGCACCCTCCATGGGGAATAATCTGTTTAAAAATGGTGAGAGCTTTATCAGGGTAGGGTCCTATAACATCTTTTTGCTGCCATATACGTGGCACTCCTACATATACACATCGGTCGACCCCTGCGGATCGTAGTGATTTAAGTCGCTCTTCTAGATCTTTAACAGTACTAAAAGGTGTGACTTGAGTGACAATGCTTGAAGATTGCAGTTTGCTAGACCAGGACCTTGAAATATTCAACGTGTCAGATCTAGGTTCAAACGGTATGGGCCTATCTCCATCCTCTGCAATCATATGCGGTATAAGGATAGAATTTACTCGCCCATATAGATTGGTTTTTACTAGAAGATCCTTAATTTTTTTGATGGATTCATATTCGGATTGAGGTCCATCTTTGATTAGAGGAGGTACGGTCTCGAGCGCTATTGTTCCCATTGATTTAGATCAGTTCCTTAGTCTCTTAGGGAAGCCTGACTTGTACTTTCCAATCCGGATTCTGCTTTGAGTATGGAGGCTTTATCTAGTCGTTCCCAAGGTAGGTCTAAGTCTAGCCTCCCGAAATGCCCGTAGGTAGCTGTTTGCTTAAAAATCGGTTTACGTAATCCGAGACTATTGATGAGAGCGCCAGGCCTTAAATCGAAATGTTTTTTTATTAACTCTATTATTAGCTGTTCATTGACGTGGTTAGTACCGAATGTTTCAAGGTTTAGGGAGATAGGGCTAGCCATACCGATCGCGTATGAAATTTGAATTTCAACTTGATCAGCTAAACCAGCCGCTACTATATTCTTAGCTACGTAACGGGCGCCATATGCTCCGGTTCTATCGACTTTTGTGGAATCTTTACCGGAAAAGGCGCCTCCACCATGTCGTGCTATGCCTCCGTAGGTGTCAACAATGATTTTGCGACCGGTAAGGCCTGCATCGGCAGCAGGTCCACCCTTAACAAACCGGCCTGAAGGATTTATATAGTATAGAGTATTCTCGTCCAAGAGTTCTTCGGGTAACGAGCTTTTTATTACGTTATGCATAATATCTGCTTTCAATTGCTTGTTAGAAACAGAGCTTTTATGTTGTGTACTAATCACTACGGTATGTATTCTCTTGGGCACTCCCCTGGAGTATTCTATTGTGACCTGGGATTTTCCGTCGGGCCGAAGATATTCTAAAACATTGTTTTTTCGAACAGTTTCTAATTTGCGTGCCAATCTGTGTGACAGGGCTATCGATAAAGGCATGAATTCCTGGCATTCATTTGAGGCATATCCAACCATCATACCCTGGTCTCCTGCGCCGAGAGAATCTAATGCTTTATCTGGCGACTGGTCAAGACGCGCCTCTAAAGAGTTACTTACACTTTCGGCAATATCAGGCGATTGCTGATGAATTTTTACAATGACGGTGCAGTTTGTGTAGTCGATACCAGAATCTTGGTTGGTGTAACCAATGTCTTTGATTGTTTGGCGTACGATAGCTTCTATGTCAATCTTGGCGGTGGTAGTAATTTCCCCTACTACCATAATCATGTTGTCGCCAGCACAAGTTTCACAGGCTACTCTAGCTTGAGGATCTTGTGCAATTATTTCATCTAGAATTCCGTCCGATATTTGGTCGCACATTTTGTCTGGATGTCCTGATGTTACCGATTCCGAGGTCATCAAGAACGAGGGTGAGTTTGCAAAACTTTGTCCCATTTGTAGGTGGTCTCCTTATGTCTTTTGTGTCGGCTAGGTGCCTTCTTTCCAACTGGAAGTATATTCCAGTTGCTTTTGTGTCAAAGTGTCTATATGAATATTCATTGCTTCGAGTTTTAGTCGGCCGATTTCTTTATCTATTTCATTTGGCACACCGTAAACTTGTATCTTTAAGTCGGTTTGGTGAGACACAAGATATTCTGTGCATAGGGCTTGATTGGCAAAACTCATGTCCATTACAACGGATGGATGTCCCTCAGCTGCTGCCAGATTTATCAACCGTCCGTCTGCCAGCAAGTACAGCTTACGGCTGTCTGAAAGGGTGTATTCGTCGACGAACGGTCTAACATTCCTTCGCTTGATGGAAAGATCTTCAAGTCCGGGTATATTTAACTCCACATTAAAATGGCCACTATTAGCCATGATGGCGCCGTCTTTCATTAATTCATAATGTTCTGTTGTCAAAGTGTGCCAGCCACCAGTGACTGTTATAAAGACATCTCCTATTGGAGCGGAGTCTTTCATTGGCATAACTCGGAATCCATCCATCGCAGCTTCTAGAGCGCGTATGGGATCGACTTCTGTGACGATTACGTTTGATCCCATACCCTTAGCTCGCATTGACACTCCCTTTCCACACCAACCGTACCCTGATACAACGACCGTTTTACCGGCCCAAAGCATATTCGTTGCCCTCGTTATTCCGTCGAGAGTACTTTGTCCTGTCCCATATCTGTTATCGAATAGGTGTTTAGTATCGGCTTCGTTAACAGCGATTATAGGATATTTTAGCTTTCCTTCATTTGCTAAACTTCTTAGTCTAATCACACCCGTTGTGGTTTCTTCGGTCCCTGCTATCACGGTTTCTAATAGATCTTGTCTGTCTTCATGAAGTATTGCCACGACGTCGGCCCCGTCGTCCATTGTTGTATGTGGTTTATGGTCCAGCGCCTGAAGAATGTGTTGGTAATATGTGTCATTATTTTCGCCTTTGATCGCGAACGTAGATATGCCATATCTGTCTACTAACGCTGCTGCAACATCGTCTTGCGTGCTGAGAGGATTACTGGCGCAAAGAGCGACTTCTGCACCTCCAGCCTTTAACGCTATCGCTAGATTGGCGGTTTCAGATGTCACGTGGAGGCAGGCTGTTATTTTTATCCCGGCCAGAGGCTTTTCCTTAGAAAATCGATTGCGTATTAGATCTACCACTGGCATTTCTCTAGCTGCCCATTCGATTCTCTTCACACCTTCTGCAGCCAGGGCGAGATCTTTTACATCATAGTCTACCAATGAATTCTCCTTATTGAATTTTATAGTTGGCTATTGTACTAGATATGATAGGACCATAGTAATGGGCATTGTTGGCAAGGTCATAGAGTCTCTGGCAATAGATTTGCAATTAGATGACTCTGTGCAATGAGTTTACAGTCTAATGTTAAGCTTTGTTAAGAGGGTTTCTAAGTACATCTGGAGCAATTTTCCGTCTAACAAGTTGGCCGTCTGAGAGTTCACCAAAAAACTGATTATCATCGATCATAATTTTCCCCCTTAATGTGACCGTGCTTGGCCAACATTTGACTTCCCAACCTTCCCACGGCGTGTAGTCATTTAGATGGAGATCTTTATAGGTAATGTTCCTGCTTACAGATGTGTCTAGTATTACGATATCTGCATCACTACCTGGAGCGATGCACCCTTTTTGAGGATACATTCCGAGAAGTTTCGCTGGATTGGTTGCAACTATGTCTACAAACCGTTCTACTGGCATTCCTTGCTTAACCACCCCTTCTGTGTAGGCAACGGGTATCCGTATTTCGATTCCGTTATTTCCACCTTGTACGTCAAATGCTGTTCTGCCAGATATTTTATGATTGTAACTAGTTCCTATTGCGTCTGTTGCTAATATGTTGAGATCTCCTTTGTGGAGTCCTTCCCAAAGCCTGAGACGGTCACCTTCTGATTTTGTGGATGGATAGGTATGATATTTCATCCCGTCGGATTCCTTGTAATTCTCAGAATTGAATGAACAGTAAAGTAGGATGGTTTCTCCGTCCACCGGATATCCCTTTGCCTTAGATTCAGCTATGGCTTCTACTCCTTCTTTAGAGCTTGTGTGCACTATATACATTGCTGCGCCCGTTAGTTCTGCTATTCGCACGCACTTTCTGACGGATAAATCCTCAGATATGTTCGAACGTATTTGTGGGAGTCTCCACCATTCGGTGGATTCAGTTAATTGGGCCATCTTGTAATTCCACTGCACGATTTCATCGTCTTCCGAATGGATGGCTATTATAGCTCCGTATTCCGCCGCCTGTTCCATGATCGCAATTAGTTGGCCTGTGTTAATCATAGTGACTGGTCGATTGGGCATTGGTGCGTGATTAGTTGTGTAAACCTTTATGCTGGGAAACCCAGCTGATACCAAGTCTTTTACCTGTGCTATGTTTTCTGGGGTCGTCGATGGGCCCAAGTAACTTACGTGCGCCGAGTAATCTATATACATACGGCCCTTAAAGTTTTTTAGATGATCCTGGATTGCTCGCAGTGCATCCCAATTTTTGTCCTGATCCACCTTGGCAAAATCCATCATTGTGGTAGTACCTCCCCAAAGAGCTGCCCTCGAGAGATCTTCGGGTCCTGCTGTAACATTTCCCCAGACTGAAGACAGGTGAGGAAATCCTACATGAGTGTGAGCTTCTACTCCGCCTGGGATTACCAACTTACCTGATGCGTCAATTATCTTTAATGCATTATTGTTTGTTAGTGTACCAGGCGGGTCTACAGATACAATCTTTTCCCCTTTTATACCTATGTCAGACAGTCTGACTTTCCCATCAGCTACGACTTTGCCGCCTTTTATTATCATATCTAACATTATTCAACCCCCTATCTGGAAATAACTTTCGTTCGGTTCATGAGTTCCGTTATAAATTACATTTGATAATTGATGTGACATTTGTTCACCTTATATAGGTGGAGAGGCCTGATGCCATTCGGTAGCTTGTTGGTAAGCGAAAGCGGCCCTAAGAACGGTGGATTCCGCGAATGGTCGTCCTGCTATCTGGAGCCCTATTGGAAGTTTAGTCTCTTTTACATCAGCAAATCCACAAGGCACACTGATTGTGGGTAATCCAACAAGAGCGAAACCAACGGTACTAAAAATCGGGCGTGAGATTTTATCGATGATCTCTTTTTTACTCGATGGCATATGGCCAGAAGTTAGGACAGGTGCTGGTTCAGAATCGGTTTGAGCGATTAGGAGGTCGAACTTTTGCAAGACTGTCTTAGTTTGTTGGCGTAGAAGCTCCCTAAGCTTTTGAGCTTTATAGTATATTTGGGCTGGCAGGATTTTCCCCAAGAGAAGATTTACTTGTATGTCGTGGTTAAATTCCCCTAGTCTATTTCTAACAAAATTGTCGTAAATGGTTGACATTTCTGTGACGGTGTGTGGGATTTGTATGAGATATGATATAGCGTTTTTCATTAGGGGTATTGATACTTCTTCTACTATTGCACCGAGTCTTTCTAATTTCTTAGCGGCCTGAACTATTGATGTTTTAACCTGAGGGCTGATGTAGTCATCAAGAAGTAGTTCCTTTACTATGCCTATCCTAATTCCCTTTATTCCGTCCGTCAGGTGCTGTTTATAGTCGGGAACTGGAATAGGTTCCGTATGGGGATCCATTGGATCTGCTCCAGCTATGGCTTGCAAAGTGATCGCGCAATCCTCTACGTTTCTAGTTATAGGACCAGGTGTATCCATGGACCATATCGCACTGAACATACCATATCTGCTAACTCTTCCTCTAGACGGCCTCAGGCCTGTCAGGCCACAGAATGATGATGGTGAACGTATAGATCCTCCTGTGTCTTCACCCAAAGACGTTGCGCAAAGGAAAGCGGATGTCGCCCCCCCTGATCCAGAACTCGATCCACCAGTTGTATGATCTAAAGCCCAGGGATTTCTCGGGATACCATACGGGTAATTAAAGATTCCACCACCTGCAAATTCTCCCATGTTTAATTTGCCTAGTAATAATCCACCCGCACCTTTTAGCATTGAAACTACCGTGGCGTCGCTGTTTGGGATGAAGTCTGAGAGCAAGTGAGAGCCGTTTGTGGTCCTCAATCCGTTAGTCAAAAATTGGTCTTTGACTGCAAAGGGTATACCATGTAAGGGACCGAGGTATCGTTTGTTTGCAATTTCGGACTCAGCTATTTTCGCATCCAGGAGTACTTGTTGGTCAGCGATGGTAATATAGGCATTAATTAGGGGGTTAATCTTTTTAATTCGGTCTAAGTACGCCTCTACTACCTCTACAGGCGAGATTTCAGAACTTCCTATTAGCCTGGCTAAGTGCCCGACAGTTAAGAATGGCAGATCTTTTTTGTCCATGAGTTATGAGTATCTGCTTTTGGTTTTCATTTAAGATAAATGGGGGACTAAAGAGTACTTCGGAACGCCGCTAAGAGCAAGCAGGTACCGCGTTGGTTTTGGATGCTAGATTATCCAATTCGGGTCACTACTGGATAATGGTTTCTAAGCGGCTGAACATTAAGTGCGATAAAATCAAGTTAAGCAACATGGCCAATCAATATTCTTTTATAATAATTGCCTCTGTTATCGTGATATTAGTTGGGATCTTTGGCTCGAAGTTAATAGGGCTAAAGTTTGCCGTTCCAATAGCCATTATTGTGTCGATTCTGATGCTTGTTTTCATGCTAAGTTTTAGGGCAAAAACCGAACATGAAATGAGCATTGATGGCTTGGAGGATTCCTTAATAAAAGGTGAGTCAGTTTTGCTTGTGTTGTATTCCAATTATTGAATAGTCTGTTTGTCTACTAAACCTACGGTGGATAGGTTAGAAGAAGAATTAGAGGGGACTTTCAAGGTTATAAGGATAGATGTGGGCTCTCAATTAGGGTCCCATGTTAGGCAGAAATATGACGGAGGCTTTGTACCTCTATTTTTGATAATTGATAGAGAAGGAAAGGTGGTTTTTAGGCAGAGCGGGTCAGTACCAAAACAAGAAGACATCGTAATGTTTAAATAGGTTGGGGTCGCGTTTGGGATTTGCTTCTTCAAACTCATGCGAGGAATCAACTTGTTATCACTGCTTATTAAAGATGGAGGATTAGATTGTTTAGAATTCTTTGATCATCCAAATCAAATCGACTGATTAGCCATTCTATTATCCACCCTGAGTTTTCACAGCTTTGGTCGACAAGTAGATGTTTGGCAATTTCTAGTTGTTTTTCCTTTGGCATATTGGGAGCTATCTGGGTGGCAATGAATGATTCTTCGTTTTCGAAGTGATCGGATTCTAAAAATCTGAGGGAAACTACGCGTTCGTATAAATCTCGCATTTTGCGTTTCGCCATTTTGGGTTGTCCAATCGTTTGACTCAGTACCGTTAGGATAGCTTTGGTCGTCTCAGTAATATCCTCATGCTCGCTGCGGTTGGAGGCTAGGATAGTTTTCTGTGCGTAGTTCGCCAGAATAATGGAGTTTTCTCCAGCAAAAAGACCTATTATATCTGATGCTTTATCTCTGAGTTCTACGTGTTCACTCTCATTAACCCTAGCCGCAGGCGAATCCAATATTTTCGAAGTCATGTATAGGTCTTCGATGTTAATATGGTGGGCCAAGAGGCGCTCCGAGAACTCAAAAGCTTTTTGAAATGGGATCAAATTGCCACAGGTGAAGTTGGAGGTCAATAAATGTTCGCATTTAATTGATTGCGCAATGAAAGCCTTATGGAGCAAGTGCATAATATTTATTGGATCGACTAGTATTAGTTTTCCATATTTCAAAGTGAGAGCCTCATCGGGTTTTAAATCAGAATATCTAACCGTTTTTCTAGATCTAATACTAACTTCTTGCCATGGGGATCCAACTGTCCAATTACCCATTTGATTATCCACTTAGGGTCTTCTGATTCTTGGTCTATTAACATGTGCTTTAAAAAATGCAATTGTTTGATTGGAGTTGAGTTTTTTAAAATAAGAGGTATTAACGATTCCTCTTGTGTTTCCAAGTAATCTTCTTGAGCTATTTTCAGGCGCAGTATCCCCAGGGTGAGGTGTTGGATTGTTCGAGTGATCAGACTCGTTTTTCCGATTTCTATATGCAGGATTGAGAAGACATCTTCTATTCTTTTTAGTTGCCGATCGTGATTAGATTTGCTAAGTCCTGTGAACCATATTATCAGGGCATTATTGGTATTCTTGTCGGCATAATTCCGCTCAAATAATAATTGTTTTAAGTGTTGTTCCAAGTATTTTTCGGATGCTTCTAGATAGAATACGAGGATTGTTATCCACGAGGTAAAAGCCAAATTAAACCCTTGCAGGGTGTCCCCGTTTTGTAAATTATATGCTCTATTAATTACTGCAGATGCGGTTGTTCGCAATGCTTCGTGTACAAAGTTTATCTGGCTCAATTCCGTGATGTTTTCTGAAGCGTTATTCTTCATAACTAATCCTTTATGGCGAAAAACCCAGCACTGCCTATCATTATAATTTTTACGTGCATTTTTGTGTTTTAGGCTTGTATAAACCAGATAATGTTAATGTCCCAAGGTCGGATCACT
>Ga0209501_10000062_pt1 | contig 134736 bp, 109 predicted proteins | sample ArcticOcean_MG_C_4_FD_187434 | JGI IMG/M metagenome (GOLD analysis project Ga0209501, IMG submission 187434) | Marine microbial communities from western Arctic Ocean - ArcticOcean_MG_CB4_134 (SPAdes) (version 2) | ecosystem: Environmental > Aquatic > Marine > Oceanic | place: Arctic Ocean... | reverse complement strand
AGCTTTAATTACTTATATTTAAATACTTATATTTAAATACTTATATCCAATATTTAATAACGAGTATATTCGTTATGTCTGTGCCCACTGTCTTAGTAAGTTATGGTACACACCTGTTAATTGAATAATCTCTGGGCTATCTTCTACTTTGCTGCGCAAACTTTGAATCGACATATCTAAATCAAACAATAACCCGCGTTTTTCATCGCTGTTTACCATGCTTTGCAGCCAAAAAAATGAGGCTAATCTGCGCCCACTCGTTACAGGCATTACACGATGTAAACTCGTTGAAGGGTATAACACCATACTGCCTGCGGGCAGCTTTACACTGTGTGAGCCATAAGTGTCTTCAATAACAAGTTCACCGCCCTCATAGTCTTCAGGGTCATTAATAAATAACGTCATTGATACATCTGTACGAATTTTTACTGGCGTACCCGGCACTTGTCTAATTGCATTATCTACATGCACACCAAACGATTGCCCGCCTTGATAGCAATTAAATAACGGAGGAAAAATTTTTGCAGGAAGCGCTGCCGACATAAACAAATTACTACGCGCAAGTGCTGCCATAATAATATCGCCAAGCTCTTGGCATTCAGGACTATTTTCAGGTAGCTGTAAGTTATTTTTTGCTTTGGTTGATTGATGACCTGCGGTAATACTGCCATCGGCCCACTGCGCTTTAAGCAAAACCTCATGGCAATACGCCACTTCTTCTTTCGTTAATAGCTCTGGAATTTTAACTATCATGTGCGCCCTCTCACATTTTCATCAAATAATTAAGGGCAGGTAATAGGCCTGCCCTTATGCTTACTTTTATTTTTTAATTTGTTTTAAAATTAAAAAGAGTAGCTCGCTGTTAAACTAAACTTACGACCATCACCTGGTACAAAGTGTCCACCACCTAACTGATCAACGTAATCTTTATCACCTAGGTTTTCACCATTAAGCTGCAGGCTCAAATCTTTTGATATGTCATACGCAACCATCAGGTCAAAAATAGTATAACCTGGCGCACGAGAGCGTGTTGACGTAGTGCCGTTGTAACGCTCACCTACATACTGCGCACCTAAACCAAACGATAACTTATCCGACATATCGTACGTAGTCCAAACACTTGCGCTATTTTTAGGCGTACGCGCAAGCTCGTTACCAACTTGAGTTGCGTCGTCGCCTAATGCTTCAGTTACTTCGCTATCTTGGTAAGTGTATGAAGCAATTACAGTCCACTCTTTAGTAATTAGGCCCGTTGCTGAAAGCTCTAAACCTTGAACGCGCTGCTCACCACCGAGTATTTCGTCACTTGAGCTATCTGCAAATGGGTCATCAGTACGGGCATTGGTTTTTTCAGTACGGAAAAGTGCAGCATTAGTTTGCAGGCGGCCATCCATTAGGCTCCATTTAGTTCCTAATTCATAACTGCGGCTTTCTTCTGCGTCTAAATCAGCTGCATTTGAACGCGTAGATACCGTTAGGCTTTCCGCTGATGGATTGAATGAATTACCTGCGCCTAAATATACACTGCCGTTCTCTGTAGGTTTATAAACTACAGCTGCATTCCAGCTAAATAAGTCGTCACTTGTAGAAATTAAAGCGCTTGGGTCATTGTAATCGTTGTGATAATCCGTAGTGAAGCTATCAAAGCGAATTCCACCTGTAACTTCCCATTGCTTGTTAAGCGTCACTGTATCAAATGCATAAATAGCTTGGTTTTTAGCTTTAGCTTCAATGCTTGTACCATCACGGCCGTACACACCCGTAAATGCAATTGTTGCGTCAGGGTTGTATAAGTCGTTACGTATTCCATCTTCAATTAGGTTATCAGGCGTAGTTGCAACAAAGTTATGGCGTGTAAACGTTTCATTTGCAAGTTCAACACCCACTACTACGTCGTGAGTAAAGCCAGCAAATTCATAGTTACCAATTAAATCAACTTGAAGTGCAGCAAGTGAATTTTCAGTATCACGTGTTTTTTCATCTGCAAAGGTAATATCAGTGTCTGTTGTAACCGAGAAATAACGCGGTGCAGTTGTTACTGACTCACGCTTAACTTTACCTAAACGACCTTGCACACGTAACGTAGTATTTTGAGAAAAATCATACTCATAACGAGCTGTTGTTGAGTAAGCTTCAATATCTTCGTAATCACGGTAAATATTACCGTAAAAGTTATCAAAGTCGACAGGAGAAGGTGAGCGTGCACTATCTGCAAGTTCAGCTACTGGCGTATCACTGTAAACCCAAGGAATACCATAATCTGGTAAATTGTCTTGGCGTTGATACTCTAGGTTTAAATCAAAACGGCTGTTTGTACCAAGCCCTGTTGCAAATGCAAACGCAACAGCATTTGTTTCGTTTTCAACATGGTCGCGACCTGCAACATCACCTTTATCAGTAAGAAGATTAATACGTAGTGCGCTTGTGTCGTTTACTTGAATGTTAGTATCAAAACGACCACGGTAATCGTTTTCTGTACCTAAACGTAGCGAAACGTCGTTAAAGTTGTCTAACTTCGCCTTTTTACTTTCTAAATTAACACTACCACCTGTTGCGCCACGACCAGAAACTGCAGAGCCTGGGCCTTTTGCAACTTCAACGGCTTCAATGTTGTAAATATCACGTGTGTAACCTGCAACATCGCGAATACCATCAACAAAAATATCATTTGTTGCACTAAAACCACGAATCGACATGCTATCGCCAGTAGGTGAGCCACCCTCACCTGCTGCTAAAGAAATACCTGAAACATTACGCAAAGCATCACGTAGGCTATCTACGTTTCTGTCTTTCATTACCGCTTGGTTGATTACTGTTACCGTTTTAGCTGTATCGAGTAGCGGTTGAGTGTATTTATGCGACGTTGATTTTTCTACAACATAACTAGACTCAGTTTTAGTTTCTGCTTTGGTTACCGATAGTTCTTGAACATCCTGTGCACTTGCCCAAGTTGAAAGCGTAGCTGTAACAACCGCTGCAATTGGCTTCACGTACGCATTTCCTTTATTCGATGGCTTACTCATGGTTACTCCGTAGTTTTTATTAAGCACTTAACTATTGTTAATTTAAGGTACATATTTAATTTCGGCGAAATCCTACCACTCAAACAACGCAATGTAAACGATAACTGTTATCAATTGCATTGTTATGTGAATTCCTATATTGTATACACACTCAAAAATTAACAGTAATTACGTCCTTGTAATTGCTTGTCGTAACTTTCAGGATTGTTGTTAAGTAATGCGAAGCTTAATTAAACCAATTAGCGTAGTTATCGCGCTTTGTAGCACTATGGCAGTAAAAGCCGACACTGTTAGTGAGCTAGAACAACTCGTTAATAAATGGCTACAAATAGAAAATCAAAACACAGAATTAAATACTCATTGGCTTGAACAAAAAAGCAGTATGGAGCAAACCTTAACGCTTCTTAATGCCGAGCAGCAGCAACTTAGCGAGCTTAATCAGCGTAGAAAAAAAAGCACCAGTGAGCTTGCCCAAAAACGCGAACAGCTTGTAACTCAGCAATCAGAACTTGAAAATGATCAACAGCAATTAAATGATCAACTAGCACATATTTCTGGGCAATTACTTTCATTACAAGTGCAACTCCCCCCGCCCCTTTTGAGTAGTTGGAAAAACGCCGGTGATTTAAGCGATTCAAAACTCAGTACAACTGACAAATTACAAACAGCACTAAAAATGCTGACTCTACTTAATGATTTTCAACAACGTATTTCTATTCACGAAATGGCTATTAAGCATCCTGACGGGCAAGAAGTATGGGTTAAGCAGCTTTATTTAGGTGCAGCTCAAGCATGGTTTGTAAGCGAAGACTTAAGTTATGTAGGTATTGGTTTTCCAAGTGACTTAGGTTGGCAGTGGGAATTTGATTCAAGCATTAATGCAGAACAAGTTGCACTGGGTATTGCTGTACAGCAAAAAAAGCGCGCTGCTGATTGGGTAACACTCCCAATATTAAGTTATGTAAATAAAAACCAGCAAGGGGCTAAATAATGGCGACTAACAGCATAATTAAAGTATTTAGCGCCACAGTTTTACTTTTTAGTGCAAACATATCTTTTGCAGCTAGCAGTGATGATGCTAAGCAAAGTATTTTAAGTGATATTAAAACAGCGCAGCGTACTCTAAGTAAAACTCAAAATAGTATTTCAAAAGAGCAAGCTACCCTTGCAAAGCAAATTTTTACCAAGCAACAATCGCTCAGTAAATTACGCGAACAAGCCGCAGTTAATCGCCGCCTAGCTGACGAAAACACATTAAGCCTCGATCAGTTACAAACCCGATTAGACACTTGGCAACAGCAGCAGCAATATCAATTAAACTTACTTAGCCGTTTTGTTCGCCAAAATACCAGCAATAGTGCTAGCAGTAACGAGTCGGCTAATAGCCAAAACGAGTTATTAAGCCGTGTTGTATCGCTAATTAATAATCAAGAGCAGGCACTTTATCCACAGTTAAAAAAACAATCGGTTGTGCTAAGTAATGGCGAATTAAGCCAAGCTAATACCCTTCAAGTAGGGCCTGTTGCATGGTTTAGTACGCAAACACCTAAACTTATGGGTTTATTAAATTTAGATGATGAATCTAATGCATTAAAAGTAGCGTTAGTACAATCAACAAGTGACGACAACCCACTCGATAATACTTTAAAGCAAAACGGTGTAGGCTCTACATTACTTACTTTTGATCCTAGTTTAACGCACTTAGTAACTAGCCAAGCCCAACAAGAAAGTCCGCTTGAACACTTAGAAAAAGGCGGTTTATGGGCTATCCCTATTATTTTATTTGCCTGCTTTGCACTTACCATTGCGCTATTAAAAGCCGCACAGCTACTGCGTTTAAGTAAAATTAAAATGCACTCTCAAATGCAATTACAGCAACTTTTTAAAGCTGAAAATAGCAATGAATTTGCAGGTATGCAGCAGCAGCTATTTAACTTAACGCTGCAAAGCGAAAAAGGCCAAGTACGAGACGATCAATTATTTAATCAGTTAATTCACGATAAGCATAAACTCGATAACTTTATTGGCGCTATTGCCGTTACTGCAGCAGTAGCCCCACTACTTGGGTTATTAGGCACTGTTAGCGGCATGATCGAAACATTTAAAATGATGACTTTGTTTGGCTCAGGCGACCCAGAAGTTGTATCGGGCGGTATTGCACAAGCACTTATTACTACCGAGTTAGGTTTAGTCGTTGCTATACCTGCACTCGTTTTAAATGCACTGTTATCGCGTAAAGCAAAAGCGTATTACAGCCAACTAGAAGGCTTTGCATTACAGCTAAGTCAACTAGAGAAAGGAGAAACCAATGTTTGAGAAAATCGTTAGTAACCCTATTTGCTGGTGTATTCTTTTACTCGCTTTATTTGTATACCAGCTGATTTTTCATGACTTACTGCACCTTAAACAATACCAAGCGCAGCGCAAAGGTTATTGGCAAGAAGTTAGCTCTATTTTAACTGCAGCGCTTCCGCTACTTGGTTTATTAGGCACCATTGTTGGTTTGCTTGATACATTTAAAGTAATGGCGCTGGGCCATAACGAGTTAATGAGTGACGCCATTGGTGACGCATTACTAACAACTCAATTGGGTCTTGTGTGCGCTATTCCTGCGTGGTTAATGCAAGCGTATTTAGCGTATTCACAGCGTAATCCTAAATTACATACGTTAAGTAAGCAGTTAGGGTAACACTATGCAATCACGTTTAAAGCACAAGCTAGAGCAAGAAGCGGGGCAACATATCGATATGTCGCCGCTACTTGATGTGGTATTTATATTGCTAATATTTTTTATTGTTACAACCGTATTTGTACGCGAAAGCGGCGTTGAGGTTGATAAACCACAAGCCGTATCGGCTAGTCGTCTTGAGCAGCAAGTTATATTTTTAGCAATAACCGACAACCAACAAGTATTTTTTGATGGCAGCCAAATTGGTGTTGCTGGTGTGCGTAGTAGTGTCGAGCAAATGTTAAAACAGCAACAACGTCCTGTGGTTATTCAAGCTGATAAAACAGTACCTACTGAGTTACTTGTTCAAGTAATTGACGAAGCAAAGCTGGCAGGCGCAGCGCAAGTTAACTTAGCTACGAAACAATAATATGCACACGATTAACCCGCTTCAAAAAACAAAAAACAATCGCCATCCGCTGTTTGCATTTGGCCTTAGCCTCATTGTGCTTAGTGCTGCATTACTGCTTTTATGGCTTGGGCAACTTGCTGAACACCATATAAAAGACAAAGTGGTTGTACGTGAGATTGCCATGGTGGCACTGCCACCTCCGCCACCTCCATCAATATCACAACAGCAAACAAGTGAGCCAATGCAAAGCTTAGCGGTAGAAGGTGCAGGCGCGTCAATTCAAGCCGTAAAAATTAAGATAAAGAGTGATTTAAGTATTGTAAAACCCGATACACCCAACGTAAAAGTAAGTGCGCCACAATGGCAATCAATGAGTGTAAATTGGGATGCATTTAGCTTAAATCAACTCGATGGTCTCCCCACTTTACTTACTCCCGTCAAGGCCGTTTTACCAAAAAGCTTAACCCGCCGAGGTGTTGATGTATTTACTGTAAAACTCGATGTATTTATTGATGAAAGTGGCAAGTTAAGTTTAATTGAGGTAGTACAAAACCCATACCCTGAACTTAAACCAGCTATCGACAAAATTATTAAACAAAGCCGCTTTAGTGCACCTAAAAAAGAAGGTGAAACCGTACGCGCTCGCTTTATTTGGCCAATCGAATTTAAACCTTAAGCCTATTAAAATGAAAAATATGAATATATTTAAAACGCTAAAACCATTAACTCGCTCAGTTATCACTACTTTAATGTGCTCACTCCCTTTACTAGGTGTAAGTAGCGTGCATGCAAGCGCTGCTAGTACGACATTAAAAAGTGCGCCACTAAAAGTAACGTTATCGCCTAGCGATCCAACATGGCAGTTGGCTATAAATAATAAATTACTAGGCCCTACAGAGGTTCTTATTGAGCCTACCGAGCGCGGTTTTGCTCGCCAAGTACAACCACTATTACAAGCCGGTAATTACAGTGAAGTTGCGGCGCTATTTAAAGGCCGAGATATAAGCCAAGATAGCACTGCTTTAAACTTATTACGTGCACAAGTACTGCTTTCAACAAAAGATTTTGATAAAGCAGAAGCCGCTTATTTAGCATGTTTAAAAGCATCACCTGATTTAGTAAAAGCTCACCAAGGTTTGAGCCTTTTATACATGCAACAAGCAAAGTATGATAAAGCGCAAACACATCTAGTTCACAGTATTGAACTAGGCCAAGCTGATGCACAAAGTTATGCGCAACTTGCTTATATACACGTACAGCACAACCAACCTTGGAGCGCAGTAGCGGCCTACCGCCAAGCGCTTATGCTAGCGCCAGAAACAAGCCAATATCAACAAGGTCTATTGTTTGCGTTAATTGAATCGGGTGATTTAAGCCAGGCAAATGCATTATTAAAAGAATTACTCAATAAAAGCCCTGATAAAGCTGAACTTTGGCTGCAACGTGCACAAATAGCATTACAGCTTGATCAAAAAAAGCAAGCGCTTGCTGCTATTGAAGTAGCCCTAAAACTCAACCCTAAAGATGCCAGTAACCAGCTTTTAGCAGCCCAGCTGCATTTAACTGAAGGCAGCACTGAACGCGCAGTGAGTTTATTAAAGCAAGGTTTAAAACACGCCACTAAACAGCAGAAAGTTGAGGTTATTAATACCACGATGCAAACTTTAGGCTGGCTAGTATCTCAACAAAAATGGGATTTAGCTAAAGAGCTAATAGGCAGCGCAAAAAGATTAACTAAGCAGCTACCCCGTGATGAACAAGCGCAGTTTTCTGTATACAACGCACAAATTGCTATGCAACAAGGTAATACTAAACGTGCTCTTAAAAGCTTAAATAACGCACTTAAAATAAACCCGAATTTAGGTGATGCCCTACTTAGTTTAGCGAGTATATATCGCAGTAAGAGCCAACTTACCCAAGCTAAACTTATGTATGTTCGTGCACAAGCTCTACCTGATTACCAACTATCGGCGTGGCTTGGATTATCGCAAATAGCGATTGATTCTAAAGACTACCCGAGCGCGCTAAAGCATCTTAGAAAAGCATTACAAGCCAACCCACAACGCCAGGACTTAATTACTAATATTCGCGCCCTTGAGAATATAGTGCGCCAAGAAGGGTAAGTTTAACGCCGTGGTTAAATTTACTTGTATAAGCACAGCTTGCTGGCTGTGACGAGCAAAGCTCGTAATTTCTATGCTTTGATGTTTTCTCATTTACCCCTCTTTGTGCAATAAGATCTTAAGTGATTTATTCACAAAGAGGTTAAGAGGGCGCTGCGCTTTAGAGAAGTAAAAATACATAATTACTATTGTTTTAATGTCTTCTCATTTACTCCTCTTTTACTTCTCTTTGTGCAATAAGGTTTTAAGTAATTTATTCACAAAGAGGCTAAGAGGGCGCTGCGCTTTAGAGAAGTAAAAATACATAATTACTATTGTTTTAATGTCTTCTCATTTACTCCTATTTTACTTCTCTTTGTGCAATAAGTTTTTAAGTAATTTGTTCACAAAGAGGTTGAGAAGGCGCTGCGCTTTAGAGAAGTAAAAATACATAATTACTATTGTTTTATGTCTTCTCATTTACTCCTCTTTTGCTTCTCTTTGTGCAATAAGATCTTAAGTGATTTATTCACAAAGAGGTTGAGAAGGCGCTGCGCTTTTCGCGTGAGCAAGCTCGTTTACAATATATATTAAAGCGTTACCAATTTTGCATTTCGACTATGCGTGATTGCGTGCGTGCATATTCAAAGCTCAACTTTTTACCTTTATATAAATGTTCAATGTCGGTTTGCGCATTTATCACCAGTAATTTATGGCAATCGTAAAACTCATCTACTAAGGCAATAAAGCGCCGTGCTTCGTCGTCAAAGGTGTGCTCATCAAGCGTTTGTTTTTCGCGTTGATAACTATCTTCTATACCGTGAACAATAACTTTACCCGTTGCTTTAACACCCATTTGCGGCACGTTCGATACATATAACACATCAAATTGCGTTGCTAAAAACATATAGTCGTTAGCACTGCGCGGGCCTGAGCATAGCGCCATAAAATCAATCATCAAGGCGTTATCTGCTTTTAATAAATAAGGTAAATTGCGGCCATGTACACTAATTGTATTTTTATATGTTACCTCTGCATAAGAAACTAAAAACTCATTTTCAAAATCGTGATTTGATAAATTAATAAAATAGTGACGACTATTTTTACCGTATCTAAAGCGGTGATCGTCCTCCCCCGCCACGCTAATTATATGGCAGTGACTATTAATTAAATCGATAGTAGGTAAAAATCGCGCTCGTTGCAGGCCGTTGTAATAAAGCTGCTCTGGCTTTGCGTTCGATGTGGCCACCAGCACAACACCTTGTTCAAACAACGCATTGAACAATCTCGCCATGATCATAGCATCGCCAATGTCGCTCACAAAAAACTCGTCAAAACACAGTACACGAATGTTTTTAGCCCACTGTTTTGCAATTAGGATTAGTGGATTTTTTTGACCTTGTAGCTGCGAAAGTTGGGCATGCACTTGCGCTATAAAATGATGAAAATGCAGCCGCTGCTTTTGCTCAGTAGGTAGGTTTTTATAAAATAAATCCATCAACATAGACTTACCTCGTCCTACGGGTCCATATAAATAAACGCCTTTTATTAAGGGCGCTTTCTGCCACCATGATGTGTGAGCTTGAAGTTGCTCGGTTAGCGTATTTAAAGCTTCCACTGCATTTTGCTGCGCAGCATCAAAACACAGTTCACCCGTGTCTATTTTTGCTTGGTAAAGGCTTAAAATTTGTGTGCTGTGCACTGTCATGGTATTTCACTATCGGCTATAATCGCGCCCATTGTAGCCGACTAAAAATGTGAACCAAAATGAAATTCCCTTGCCGCTTAGATAAATTTATTAGCCACTTAGCTGAAATACCGCGCACGCAAGCCCGCGCGAGTATAAAGCGAAAAGAAGTAAGCGTTAATGGCGAAGTAATCACATCACATAATTTTCAGCTAACCCAGCAAGATGAAGTACTGCACCAAGGTACGCCTTTGGTATTTTTAGGTAAACGCTATTACATGCTAAATAAACCTGTTGGCTATGTATGTGCTAACAGTGACGAGCTACATAAAACCGTTTTTGACTTACTTGATGAGCCAAATATGAGCGACTTTCACGTAGCAGGTCGCCTTGATATAGATACTACAGGGTTAGTTATTATTACTAATGATGGCGATTGGTCACATAAAATCACGTCACCTAAAAGCAATAAATTTAAAACCTACCTAGTCGAAACGCAAGAGCCTATTACCGATGAAGCACTTGAGCAATTACGCATAGGTGTCATGCTGCATAACGAAAAAGATTTAACCCGCCCAGCTATTGCCGAACGACTTGCTAATTACGGACTGCGTTTATCAATAAGTGAAGGAAAGTATCATCAAGTTAAGCGTATGCTTTACGCGGTAGATAACAAAGTGGTTGAGTTACATCGCGAGCAGATTGCGGGGATTACCCTAGATGAAAACTTGGCCAGTGGTGAATATCGATTATTAACACCCGAAGAAATTAAGTTATAAAAGCGCTTTAAAGGAGCCTAAGTTTGGATATACTAGGGCGTGTTGAGCTTTGTGGATTGAAATTTGTTTAATCTAGGGGCGATTTAATCGCGGCGCGAGGTTTGTAACCTAGTGGGCTAAGTAAAAATCGAGCAACAAAGAGTTAATCGCCCCTAGAAAGAACCCAAAGGGCAGAGCATGTTTGGCATTTATGCTGCGTTATCGCCTAATTATGGGGAATAACCACACTACATAGGCTCTGCCTTGCCTAAAAACCAAACATACTACTGCAAATTCAACCACCAACGTTCAACACGCCCTAACTAAAACAATATAGCCAAACTTTTACTTGAGCCTGTTGGCTTGCTCTACTAAAATAGCGCCCTTCAAAATTACTAAGGTCGGCCGTGTTAGTTAACTACAATCCCCCCATGAGTCCGTATTTAACGATACTTTTTCAGGATGACGATTTACTGATAGTTAATAAACCAAGTGAGTTATTAACTGTCCCAGGTAAAGATCCTAAACATGCCGACAGCTTAATTAATCGTGTTAATCGTGTTTTTCCAACAGCAAGAATAGTGCACCGCTTAGATATGGCGACTTCTGGCATACTGTGCCTTGCCATGAATAAAGCAGCGCACAGACATTTAAGTATGCAGTTTCAAGAGCGCGAAACAGCTAAACGTTACATAGCACGTGTATACGGACAACTTGAAGCTGAAACAGGATCAGTAGATTTACCCCTTATTTGTGATTGGCCTAATCGCCCTAAACAAATGGTTGATCACGACAGAGGTAAACCTTCACTTACGCATTTTAAAATACTTGAGCGTGAAGAAAATGCAACCCGTGTAGAACTAACCCCCATCACTGGTCGCTCGCATCAACTACGTGTGCATATGCTAAGCCTGGGTCATCCTATCTTAGGTGACAGGCTTTACGCCCATAAAGAGGCGCTTGCTGCTGCTCCTCGCTTACAATTACATGCACAAATGCTGAAATTAAAGCACCCTAAAACTGAGCAAGTACTTACTTTTGAAGCTGAGCCAGAATTTTAACCGGCGCAAACACTTCGTAAATTATTAAACTTTTAGATAACCTTGCCGATACCTAACTAATTGTCATTAGTTAGGTGCGTTATGCTATTTTCACGGTTTTTAAAAAGGGCTTTTTATATACAGCTCAGCTGTGCGCTACTTTTAGCTAACCCTGCCTGCGCGGCTGAACATATTGCCCCACCTAGTTTATCAAGCATTGAAAATAGCGACATTGAGCGACTACTTCCAAGTGATGAAATAAAGCCAATATTAGCGGGTGAAACAGAATTTTTAAGCCTTTACAGCGAATATATGAGTAGTAATTTTAGAGGTATCGTAATACTTATACCCGATTGGCATTCTTCACCTACCAATAACTCCGGTATGGGCTACTTGCGTAAAGAGCTTAATAATTTAGGCTACAGCACCTACGCAATGACAGTGCCCGACATTGATTGGCAAGCAAGTAAAATGGCCAAAGCTACGCCTAACGAAGAAGATACAGCGCCTAGTAAAGCCGATGAACCTGCATCACCCGACACAGCAACAAACGCACAATCACAGCCTGCAAAAATAAAAGAAGAACCTCATTACGTTAATGCAATTGAAAAAGTAACTGACGACATACTTGATGACTATAAAATAAATCTCATTTCTCGGTTTAATGCGCTGTATCAAACCGCTATGGAAGATTCGAGTAATATAGTGGTTATTGCACAAGGTACAAGTGCGGGTGTGTTGTTGGAGTACTATGCAGATTTTCCAGATGAGAAACTAGATGCGTTTATAAGTTTAAGCAGTTACTTACCTAATACTAAGCGTAACGAAAGTTTGAGCCAAACAGCGTCACTTGTTACACCCGCCTTGCTTGATATTTACTACGCAAATGACAGCACAGACATTTTAATGAGCCTTAAAAATCGTCAGCGCTGGGTTGAGCGAAATGCAAAGTTTGATTACCGCCAACGTCAATTGTTTGGCCTGCGCGATCAACCTGGTCAACACGCACGCCTAACAAAAGAAATAGACGGTTTTTTACGCCGACTTTTTTAAATACTCATAAGCGGCTTGAATATCTTGGCTCTTTTTAACAGCCAATTCCATCATGTGCTTTGGTAAACCTTGCGATACTAATTTATCTGGATGATGTTGCGACATAAGTTTACGGTAAGCTACTTTTATATCACGCTGCGTTGCATCGCTATTTAAGCCTAATAACGCCAATGCTTGCGCACGATTCATATTATTATTTGGCGGTACATGATGGCCAGAACCCTCACGGTAGCTACTGCTTTGACCTTGGCTTTGTTGCTGCTGATTAAAGCGCTGTTGTTGCTTTCTAAAGTTAAACTCAGCTTGATAACGTTTTAATACAAATGCAAAGTGTGTTTTAGAAATGCCTAGCTGTTTACTTACTTCTGCTAATAATTGCTTTTCTTGTTCGGCTAATACCCCGTCAGAAAACGCCATTTGTATTTGTATTTCTAAAAACAACTGTATTAGATCGTTTCGTTTAGCAAAGCGTTCTTTAAAATCGTGTACTGTTTCTTTAAGTGAAAAGTCGCTCTCTTTACCTGACTGAAATGCATGTTGTGCTTCGCGGCGCTCTTCCCCCTTTAAGCCCATTTCGTCCATGAACAAGTTAGCCGCTTTTATGTGTATTTCGCTCACTCGGCCATTCGATTTTGCAATGTGCCCCATGACAGCAAAGCAACTTGAAAAGAATAAAGCTTGGCGCTCGTGAACATCGTCACCACTAAATAAGCTAGAAAAACCGCCTGCTTTATCAAAGTTATTTTTTAAGCTTTTATCAAATAAATGACCTAGGTATAAACCTAAAATAGCACCAAATATTTTGCCAAACATAAAGCCAAAACAAAAACCGAGAATTTTTCCCCACATCTATAATACTGCCTTCTTAAAAATTGAGTTGTTACGCCTCAAGGCGCGTGTTTAATTGGTTTAAACGCTCTGGTGTACCAATGTCATCCCACTGCCCTATATAGAGCTCAGTAGAGACTAAATGTTCATTTAGCTTTTCACGTAAAATAGGCCCTAAAGGGCGAATACCTTGCGTTAATCCTTTAAAAAAATCAGCCTGATAGCGGCCAATCCCCGAAAAGGTATATTTTTGACTCTCGGCCGACAAATGGCTCAATGCAAAGTCGCCATCAGGATTGTGTGGCGGGTTTTCTATAAGCACTATGTGCGCCTCACCGGGTTGCAAATGAAGTTGCATTAGCGCACTTACATCATAGTCGGTGTATACATCGCCATTTATTACAATGAACGAGTCGCCCAACAACGGTAACGCTTCAATAATACCGCCGGCTGTTTCAAGGCCACCTTCAACTTCTTGGCTATAAAGTATATTTACGCCAAATTGACTGCCATCTTTAAAGTAGTCTTTTATTTTATCACCCTGCCACGCAAGGTTTATTACAATATCGGTAATGCCGGCTGCTTTAAGGTTATTTATATGGTGCTCAATAAGTGGTTTTTCTGCCACTTTTAACATTGGCTTTGGCATATTTTGCGTAAGCGGCATCATTCTTTGCCCGCGCCCTGCAGCTAAAATCATCGCTTTCATGAGTGCTCCTTTGCTAACTTTTCAGTCACTTTTGGCACTATGGTATTTTTTGTCCACTCACTCAATGCTTTAAGCTCTGGGTAATTTGCTGCTACTTCAATAATGTAATCAAGCGTCGGTAAAATATTATCTAAATAACCTGTTTTACCATCGCGTAAATACAATCGACAAAATATACCCGCAGCTTTTAAGTGGCGCTGTAATCCGGTTAAATCAAACCAATATTTAAACTCATCGAATGAAGTGTTAGTCAGTAAATTTTGAACTGTAAATTCTTGATAAGCAAAATCAAGTAAACTTGTTAATTCTTGCTCTGGCAATTTAAAGTAGCAATCGCGCAGTAGCGATACTAAATCGTAGCAAAGCGGCCCGCGTACAGCATCTTGATAATCTATAATGGCCCACTGGCCGTCACTATTCATAATATTACGGCTATGGTAATCACGATGAACGGTAACCGTAGGTTGCTCAAGCATCGCCTTTATTAATAGCTCTGAACTTGCTTGCCACATTATTTTTTGTTCGGCACTGAGTGGCTCATTAATAAAGTGGCTTACTAACCACTGGCTAAATATATCAAGCTCTAGCTTTATAAAATCTTCGTTATACGCTTGCATAGCAGAAGCTGTGGGCGTTTTTGCCCACTGAGCACTTAAACTAATTAATGCTTGGTAATGCTCGGTGCGGTTTGCATCATCAAGCATGTCAGCTAGGTGCGTACTGCCTAAATCACTGAGGATAAAAAAGCCCTGTTTCTCATCACTTGCAATAATAGTGGGAAGTAAAAAACCTTGCTCAACAAACACCTGGTTTAGCAAAATGTAAGGTTCGTTATTCACTTTTTTTGGATCTGAGTCCATCACTATTAAATGTTTATTATCGTGATTTAAACGATAATAACGGCGAAAGCTAGCATCCCCCGTGATCGCGTTTAAAGTATGCGACTTGGCATTAAGGTGTGTGTTTATAAATTGTTGTAAATTCTCAAAGCGTGTCATTTTATTAGATATCTATTTTTATAGGTCAATTACTGTAATTGCCATTATTTTCCTTTATTATGTGTATATTATATTAAACACAAAGTATTAAGGTCGATAAATGAGCAAAACCTGGGGCATATTGATGCTAAGCGTAGTTAGCGCACCATCGCTTGCCGAAACTGAACTGGCACACAACCTTTGTGGCATTTCAATGCAAACCAGAGCTTGGCAACCACTTGAAGGCCTTAACCTTGGTGAAGTTGATATCCAAGCTGATGATGTTGAGCTACTTGGCACTCAAAGCGCTGAATTTACCGGCAATGTTGATATTAACACCCTTAAGATGAGTTTGTCCGCACAAACTGCGTTGATAGACAAACAGCGTGGTTTATTAAATGCAACGGGGCCAATTACTTATCAAGACTACGTAAGTAAAGTAAACAGCACCGGATTAAATGCCGATTTAAATAATTCAGAAGTCAGTTTGTTAGGCGCCGACTACAGCCTAACCGAACAACAAGGTAAAGGCGGCGCTGAAAAGCTCACTGTTAATCAGTCTGGCCTATTACTCATGAATGCAAGCTTTACTACTTGCCCAAGTGACACCCCAGCATGGGAAATTGAAGCTGACGAAATAAACCTTTCACGCGAAGAAGGCTGGGGCGAAACATATAACGCCGTATTGCGTATTTTAGATACTCCGGTTCTATATTTACCTTATTTTACATTCCCGCTAGATGAACGCCGTAAATCGGGCTTACTTACCCCGACCATTTCAAGCTCTGATAAATACGGCCTTGAAACAATTACGCCGTATTATTTAAATATTGCACCTAATTTTGATGCCACAATTACGCCTCGTTATATGTCTAACAAAGGGCTGCAATTACAAACAGAATTTAGATACCTAACAGAGCAACACGAAGGCTTAGTAGGGATTGAATACTTAGATAGTGATGATTCTGAGCCTGATTTGAATGAACGCTACATGTTTCATTGGCAACAGCAAAGCTACCTAGGTGAAAACTGGCGCGCAAACGTTGATGTAACCAATGTGAGCGATGATAACTACATCACCGACTTAACTTCAAACTACGCAAGTAAAACCGATACTCAATTGTATCGTACTGGTTCACTTACCCATTTAGGTGATACATGGCGCACTGATATTAAAGTGCAAAACTTTGAAGTACTCGGCGATCACTTAGAGTCATACACTGCAATACCACAAGTTAATTTTACGCAAACAGCGCCTTGGCGTTTTGATAATTTTGACTTTAGTGTGTCGGGCGAGATTAGTCATTTTACTAATGATTCATCAGAAGTGGCCATAGACAGCGCAACTCGTGTACACGTAGAGCCAAAAGCACGCTACAACTACGCTACGCATGCGTGGTCATTTTTGTCTGAAGTAAGCTTATTACAAACTAATTATAAGCAAAGCGGAAACTTAACCGGCACGCAATACAGCGATACTGTATCGCGTACTATCCCAAAAGTACGTTTGTACTCTCAGCTTAATTTTGAGCGTGACGCATCTTACTTTTTTGAAGATGGTATACAAACACTAGAACCGCAAATTCAGTATTTATATACACCTAATAAAGATCAGTCAGATATTGGCTTGTTTGATACAACCAAACTGCAAGATGATTATTATGGTTTATTTAGAGACGTGCGCTTTTCGGGTGTTGACCGTATAGCAGCTGCTAATCAGTTTACTTTAGGTGCTACAACGCGCTTATTTGATAAAAAACAAGAAGAAGTGTTTAACTTTAGTGCGGGCCAAATATTTTATTTAAGTGACGATGCCAAGCCAACAGAGCAAGGCTTAAACTCAGACACTAATTATAATGCACTATTTGCAGCTCAAACCATGTTACATTGGCACCGCCGTTGGTACCTCGCTGGAGGTATTCAATATGATACAGATGGCAAGCAAATGGTACAGTCAAATGTAACGCTTGATTATAAAGGTGATAATAATCAGCTAGTACAATTGAACCATCGCTATGCAAATGATGTCTCAGGAAATACAATCGAGCAAGCAGGTGTATTTACAAGTATTCCTATTAGTGACGAATGGCAATTTATTGCGAGCTATCATCGAGATCTTGAAAACAACAGAAGTATCGAAGTATTGAGCGGATTACAGTATGAATCATGCTGTTGGGCTATCCAAATTACTGGCCATCGCCAAATTGAAACTGATTTAAATCAGTCAATAGGACAAGAACAAGCAACTTTTGATTCAGGTATTAGTTTGAATTTTGTATTAAAAGGACTTGGCAGTAAAAGCCGTTATGATGCACAAAAATTATTACAACAAGGTATTTTTGGCTATCGTAGACCGTATTTTCTTAGTAACTAGAGTACTATCAGCAAGAGTAGTAAAAAGAATATGAATTTAAAAAAATTATTAACATCAGCAGTTTTAAGTGCCAGCCTTTGTCAAAGTGTAATGGCTGCACCAGTAGAAATAGATAAAGTTATTGGCGTTGTAAACCAAGGCGTAATTTTAAAAAGCGAAGTAGACACCATAATTGATCGTGTTAAAAAGCAAGCACAAGAACAAGGCCAGCAATTACCAAAAGATGAAACACTTCGTGTACAAGCTGTAGAGCGTTTAGTTAATCAAGCGCTTATGATGCAAATGGCTGAGCGTATGGGGTTACAAATCTCAGACAGCCAACTCGATCAAACTCTCGCTAACATGGCAAAAGAGCAAGGCGGAACAATCGCCGACTTACGCCGCACTATTGAAGGTTCGGGCGAAAGCTTTCAAGCTTACCGTGAAGAAATTCGTAAAGAAATCACAACGCAGCAAGTAACACGTGCAAGCGTTGATCGTCGTATTTATATTAGCGAACAAGAAGTTGATAACCTTTTAAAAATTATGGAAACCCAAGGTCAAAGTGCTGAAGAGTACGACATTGGTCATATTTTAATAGATATCCCTAACGATGCGACAGCTGACGAAATTGCTGATGCAAAAACACGTGCAGATAAGGTTATTGAGCTATTAAACGATGGCCAAGAGTTTAAGCGTATTGCTATTTCATCATCAAGCGGCTCTAAAGCACTTGAAGGTGGACAACTTGGTTACATGGGCATTAACGAAATGCCATCGCTTTTTGCTGAAGCAGTAAAAGGCCAAAAGAAAGGCGCTATTGTTGGCCCACTTCGCTCTGGTGCTGGTTTTCATATCATTAAAGTACAAGACGTTCGTGGTCTACAAGTTGTAGAAACAACTGAAGTACGTTCACGCCATATACTTATTAAACCTTCAATTATTTTAAGTGAAGAAAAAGCACGCTCAATGCTTGCAGGCTTTGCAAAAGACTTACGTGCAGGAACAGCCGACTTTGGTGAACTTGCTAAAGAGTACTCAGAAGATCCTGGCTCTGCACTTAAAGGTGGCGAGTACGATTGGACAGATCCAACTACCTACGTACCTGCGTTTAAAGATACATTACTTTCTCTTAAAGAAAATGAAATAAGCGAACCGTTTAGAACACAGTTTGGTTGGCATATTGTGCAGTTACTTGGCAAACGTGTAGCTGATAAAACTGAACTAGCTAAACGTAACCGTGCTCATGGCATGTTGTTTAACCGTAAATTTAAGGAAGAAAGTTTTAACTGGCAGCAAGAAATGCGCGAGCAAGCTCACGTTGAAATTTTCCCTATAGACCAATAAATATGACTCTAAGAATTGCTATTACACCGGGTGAACCAGCCGGTATTGGCCCAGATTTGCTACTCACGCTTGCTCAGCAAGCGTGGGACGCTCAACTTATAGCGATTGCTGATGGCAAACTATTAAAAGAGCGTGCAAAGCATTTAGGCTTAACAATAAATTTAATTGAATTTGATGATAATGCCCCCGCCATAGCAGCACCTGCGGGCAGTTTGTATATTCATCAGGTTGATTTAGGTGCGGATGTAGAGCTTGGCGTACTAAACGACGGTAACGGCCAATACGTGTTAGATACCTTGCGTATAGCAAGCGAAAAAAACATGGATGGCACGTTCGATGCGGTTGTTACGGGCCCTGTTCACAAAGGCATTATTAACAAAGCGGGCATTTCATTTAGCGGACACACTGAGTATTTTGCGCAGCAATCAAATACTGCAGATGTGGTTATGATGCTTGCAACTGAAGGTTTACGCGTTGCACTTGTAACCACGCATATTCCACTTGCGTATGTGTCGCGTGCCATTACTCCTGAGCGCTTAACTAAAGTAGCGGGTATTTTAAATCACGACTTACAAACTAAGTTTGGGATAGAAAAACCACGTATTTTAGTGTGTGGCTTAAACCCACATGCAGGTGAAGATGGCCATTTAGGCCGTGAAGAAATAGAAACAATCACCCCAACGCTTGAAATACTTAGAAGCGAAGGGATGAATTTAATTGGCCCACTACCGGCCGATACCTTATTTCAACATAAATACCTATCTGAAGCAGATGCAGTACTTGCTATGTATCACGATCAGGGATTACCTGTGCTAAAATACAAAGGATTTGGTAAATCGGTAAATATTACCCTTGGCTTACCATTTATCCGCACCTCAGTTGACCACGGTACTGCTCTCGATTTAGCAGGGACTGGTACAGCTGACGTTGGCAGTTTTGAATTAGCGATCCGCGAAGCAATTAAGCTCGCCCAAGAAAAAGCACAAAATCAATGACCGATAAAGTACATTTAGGACACCGCGCTCGTAAGCGTTTTGGGCAAAACTTTTTATTTGATGAATCTATCATCGATAAAATAGTCTCTGCGATTGATCCTAAACCAGAAGACAACTTAGTAGAAATTGGCCCCGGCCTTGGCGCAATTACTGAGCCAGTAGCCGACTTAAGCGGCCATTTAACGGTTGTTGAATTAGATAAAGACTTAGCACAACGATTAATTGAACACCCATTTTTGGGTCCTAAATTAACCGTTAACCAAGGCGATGCAATGACGTTTGACTTTGCAAGCTTGGTTCGCGATGACAAAAAATTAAAAGTGTTTGGTAACTTACCTTACAATATTTCGACACCGTTATTGTTTCACCTTTTTGAATTTTCAGATCATATTGAGCACATGCACTTTATGCTTCAAAAAGAAGTAGTAAAACGCATGGTAGCAGGCCCAGGTAGTAAAACATTTGGTCGCTTAAGCGTAATGACTCAATACTACTGTAATGCAATGCCGGTTGTTGAAGTACCACCTGAGTGCTTTAAACCAGCGCCAAAAGTTGACTCTGCTGTTATTCGTTTAATACCTAAAAAGCCAGAGCAACGCACAGCAAAAAGCGTTAAAATTTTAAACACCGTGTGTTTAGAAGCATTTAACCAGCGCCGTAAAACGCTACGTAATAGTTTAGGTAACTTACTTACCGCAGAAGAACTAACTAGCATTGGCATTGATATAACGCTGCGTGCTGAGCGCTTATCTTTACAACAATTTATTGATATAGCTAACTGGATTTATGACAACAAGCAGTAACATTGGATCGCCTGTAAAGGTATCTGTAGAAACATTTTACGTAGAAGGCCAATCTCAACCTGAGCTTGAAAAATACGTATTTGCTTACTCGGTAACAATTAAAAACCATAGTTTATGCAGTGCAAAATTACTGAGCCGCTATTGGTTAATTACCGATGCAAATGGCAAACAAGTAGAAGTTGAAGGCGAAGGCGTTGTTGGCGAAATGCCAGATATTGGCCCAGGCGAAAGCTATAAATACACCAGCGGTGCAATTTTAGATACACCTGTAGGCACTATGCAAGGCCATTACACGTTACGCAACGAGTTTGGCTCTGAGTTTCAGGCGCCTATTAATGTGTTTCGTTTGGCTTGCCCTAACATTTTGCATTAAGCACTTAGATGGCAGATTATGCGATAGGTGATTTACAAGGGTGTTTTAGTGAATTTAACACACTTTTACAACGGGTTGATTTTAACCCAAGTAAAGATCACCTATATTTAGTTGGCGACATAGTTGCTCGCGGGCCAGACTCCCTAGCCTGCTTAGACTATATTTACCAACATCAAAATAGCATGACCATCACTTTAGGCAATCACGACCTTCACATGATTGCCTGCTACTTTCTTAACAAACCCACTAATCCAAAAGATAAATTAAACTCAATATTTGAAAGCCCTAAATTGGCTAACTACATCGCTTTTTTACAAACCCAGCCTTTGGCTTCAGAGCTTAAAAAACATAACTGCTTTATATCTCACGCGGGGTTAAATCCCGATTGGTCTGTTGAAGATGCGCTAAAACAAGCTCAATTTGCACAAAGCTGTTATCAATCAAGTAACGCAAAAGCGTTTTTTGAACACATGTACCAGGCTCACCCCGCTAGGTGGTCTAACACCCTTGATGACTTTGCAAAGTTTAGATACATAGTTAATTACTTTACCCGCATGCGTTTTTTAACAAGTGATAACAAACTCGAGCTTAATGCAAAGGGTGCAATAACCGACAGCGAAACTCTCACTCCTTGGTTTAACCACCCCAATATAGCTAAATCTAAACACGATATTATTTTTGGCCACTGGGCCGCACTTGAAGGTAGAACAGGTAATTCACGGGTTCACGCCCTAGATACAGGCTGCGTATGGGGTAACACCATGAGCCTAATGGAGCTGAGTACTAAAAAAGTAATTGTAGAAAATTCCCACCTTTCGTCTAAATAAACTGAAAAAAAACAATACATCTGTTAGATTTATCAATTAATAGTTAAAATTAATTAAAGTAATTGATTTTAATTACTTAACTTATTGGTACAAACGCCGATAAGTCTTAATTGAAGTACTTTTTGAGTGGAAATCTTATGAACCTGACAGTAAGCCAGCGTATTTGGGGTGGTTTTATATTTATCACACTATTATTATTAATAATTGGTGGTAATTCCTTAATAAAAATTGCAAATATTGACCGTTCCACTCAAAAAGTGAACCAACTATCACTCCCAGCATTAAATAAAAGCTCTGAGCTACAAGCCGAATTTATTTTAATGAGTAAAGCCGCACAAGCGAGCTTTTACACGACATCAGCCAATGAGCTTGCGCCAATAAAAGCACAAGTCCTTGAACAAAAACAGCAATTCAACACGCTGCACCGTGAGCTTCAAGACGTAGTAAAAAACGATGCTGCACTTAATCAAAGCAGCCAAAATGTAGAAAAAACCTATTTAAGCTTTTTAAGCACCGTTGAAAATTTATTAGAAGACAAAGGCAAGCAGCTAGCATTAAATAAAACATTAAAAGCACAATTAGAAAATATAGAACTAAGTGCAGAAGATGCTAACTCTGTTGTACTCGACATTACCGACATTGATGGGTTTGAACAAAACCACCCTCGCGCTTATCAAGCTGCAAATAATTTAGAAAACAACTTTATGTCGGTAGTTAGTAACAGCACCGACATGCTAACTGTTAAAACGCTTAACACTCTCGATATTGTTAAAAACGAGCAAACGTATTACCTTGAAGAAGTAGTACGCACCGTTGATTTAATTAAGCCAGCAATAGAGCAAACGCATAGCGACTTATATTCAAGCCTAAAAGAATATGTTGATATTTTAGAAAATAACATAAAGGGCAGTAACAGCTTAGCAGCAAACAAAAAACGTTTAATTGATTCGATTACGCTTACGCAATCAGAGCTTGCGCAGTCAGAGCAAGCCACCAAAATGGCACTTAACCAAATTGACGAACTAGTTAATCAAGCGAGTGACGTTGCGTTTAAATTACAACAAGGTGTGCGCAGCGACGTTGACTCAGCTAATTTATGGACGTGGGTTGGCATGGTTATAGCCACTCTTTTAGCAATTGTGATTGCCATTATTACTGTTAGCCGCATTACTAAACCACTTGCCGAAGTTAATCGCATTTTAGATATTGTTGCCAGTGGCGACATGACACAACGTTTAGACGACAGTGCTCAAGACGAGTTTGGCGAACTATCTAAAAGTTGTAATACACTAATTGACAGCCTACGCAGCCTAATTAAAGGTATTATTTCGCGCTCTACTCAGCTTGCAGCAGCATCAGAGCAAACATCGGCCATTACCTCAGAATCAAGCCAAGCAATTCGTAACCAACAAGCACAAGTTGAACAAGCAGCTACTGCAACAACCGAAATGAGCAGTACATCGCAAACAGTTAGTAACAGCGCTCAACAAGCGCTTAGCGAAATTAAAAATGCTGATAAAGAAGCTGAACGCGTTAAAGGTATTTCGAATAACAATAAAGCCACGATTGAACAGCTAGCACGTGAAGTAGACGACGCCTCACAAGTTATAAATAAACTGCATCAAGATAGCGCATCAATAGGCAGCATTTTAGATGTAATACGCGGAATAGCGGATCAAACTAACCTACTTGCACTAAATGCCGCAATTGAAGCTGCGCGAGCTGGTGAATATGGCCGAGGCTTTGCTGTTGTAGCTGACGAAGTACGCTCTCTAGCGAGTAAAACTCAAGAGTCGACCCAAGAGATACAATCAATGATTGAATCGCTACAAACAGGCGCTGAAGCTGCCGTAACGGCAATGAGCAAAGGTAAGCAACGTGCGGTATCGTGTGTTGAACAAACAGACCTAGCAAGTAGCGCACTTGATTCGATTACATTTGCGGTTTCGCAAGCTCACGACGTAAGTGAAGAAATTTCGACTGCCGCACTTGAGCAACAACAAGTAGCACAAGAAATTAGCGAACGCCTTGAGTCGATTGTAGCCATTGCAGAGCAAACAGCCGAAGGCGCAAACCAAACTAATATCTCAAGTTCAGAAGTAGCAAAACTTGCTGAAGAACTTCGCTTGTCGGTAGACGAATTTAAAGTTTAAGTTTACTAAAACGATTAAAAAAACCGATGGTACTATGCACCACCGGTTTTTTTGTTTATGAGACCTTTAAAAGCAAAATGTAAAACCTCACCTACATAACAATTCTAGCACCTACGGCACAGAGCTGCTTCGCACTACACATTGAAGTTATTAGATCTTCTCTTTCACTTCTCCATGCCTTCTCGGTGGTGATAATAATGTCTTAATCACTTTATGAGCATTTAGCCCAAAACAATTCTACCACCGAGGACACAGAGGCGCTTCGCGCTACACTGAGAAGTTATTAGGTCTTCTCTTTCACTTCTCCTTGTCTTCTCGGTGGTGATAATAATGCCTTAATCATGCTCTATAAGCGAGGTATAAAACCTCACCTACAACTTATATATACCAATTACTAACTACTAATATATCGCTTTTTTCTTCCTTACTTAGGCGTTTATTGCTAACCTCGCGTTAACGTTTTTACTTAAACAAATTTTTGCTAACGGAATAATTATGCTCAAAAAAATATCACTGTTTATCGGGATGGCAATCAGTGCAAATGCTGTTGCTAAAGGTGGCGTATCACCCTACTTACCTTTAAATCAAGCCCCAGAACTTGAGCACTTAGTACAACAACTTTTAGCTGTAAGTAAAAACACACACATTATGAGTAAACCTTATAAATCTCACGATATTTATCGAATATTACAAACCATAAGGTATGATTACCCTGAGCTTTATCACACACTTACTTATCAAATTAATCCTTATATACAATCAAGCGCAACCACTCTTGCTAAAGTAACTTTATCAGCAGGCACGAATGAAAAGAACATACCAAATCAACGCGGCCAAACAACAAAAACAAACCTAATAGTTGAAGGTGGTGCTTATTCTAATTTTGGTGATTACTTCGGTATGAGTGCTGTGGGTATAGCCAACGAGGATGAAATATTACTAACGCAAAGTATCATGTACTTAGGCTTCAAATATGCACAACTTGATATCGGTTATAGAGAGCATTGGTATTCACCTTTTAACAACAGCGCAATGTTACTCAGCACACAAGCCGAAACAACTCCATCTATATCCATAAGTAATGTAACCCCCATAACTAGCTTTAATATTCGATACGATATGTTTATTACTCAACTCTCTGAGCAAAGAGGTATCTTAAAAAACAAAAGAGTCGAAAACGCAGAAGATCGAGAGTATGAACCCGGAAAACCTTACTTATTCGGCCTACATACTAGCTTAGCAATAACTGACAATCTGACTGTCAGTTTAAGCCGTCTCATGCAGTTCGGTGGGGGACCAAGAGATGTATCATTAAAAGATTTTGCTGAAGGTTTTTTTAGCCCCGGAAGCAAAGATAATGTTGGCGAAGATGACACAAACGACGTTAACTTTGAATTAGGTGATCAACTAGGTGCTATTGCTTTTGAGTATTCGAACACACTCTATGATACACCTTATGAACTATATGCAGAAATAGCATTAGAAGACACCCTTGGAGGGGATCGTAATAATGCATATAGCTTTGGTTTATTTCTTCCATTTATCAGCGACAAACACAGCTTACGCATCGAACACAGTAACTGGCAAGAGCTTTGGTATGCCAATGGTATATATCTAGATGGAAATAGAAATAACGGCAATGTAATTGGCCACTGGGCTGGTGATGAGCATATCTACGACGACTATGTTGCTGCTAAGGCCGTTAGCTTAAATTGGAACTGGCAATTGAATCGAAAAGAGAGCCTGCAAACTACATTCAGCAGTTTAAAAAACAAAAGTGATGTTTATACGACCAGCTATGAGTTACAAATAACTTATAATAGAAAGCTTTCTAGAGCAGCTTGGGGAGTTAAAAGCTGGGGTGTAGATTTTTATGGCGGTGAGGATGTATACGGTGACTCATTTGCTAAATTAGGTGTTACGGCCAATTTTAATTAGTAATAGCTGTTTTGTGCTTACATTTAAATTATATCAATTCGCTTAATTAGGTGATCTATTTTGAGGTAATAAAATCGTGTAGGTAACAAGACAAAAATTTCGTTATTTATTTGTTATATATCGGAATTTTTAACACAGTTAGCGTCAGATTTAACCCTAAGTATTATTGTTATTAAGCCAAATAAAATGTATAGCACTTAATGCTATAGACCTTCACACTATATAGATATAAAAAACCCCGTGATTACCACAGGGTTACATACGTATTAAACAATAAGAAGCTAATAGCTTGTTAGTAGTTTAATCGCTACCAAATAAATCGCGTGTATAAACTTTGTCTGCAATATCACTGAGCTCTTCAACCATACGGTTAGATACAACAACGTCAGATATTTGCTTAAATTCATTTAAGTCTTTAATTACGCGAGAGTGATAAAATTCGCTTTCTTCTAGTACTGGTTCGTAAACTACTACCTCAATACCTTTAGCTTTAATGCGCTTCATAATACCTTGAATAGCAGAAGCTCTAAAGTTATCAGACCCTGTTTTCATTACTAAACGATACACGCCAACCACTTTAGGGCTACGCTTAATTATTGAGTCCGCAATAAAGTCTTTACGTGTCGTATTAGCATCAACAATCGCACCAATAATGTTGTTTGGTACATTTGCATAATTTGCACGTAATTGCTTAGTATCTTTTGGTAAGCAGTAACCGCCATATCCAAACGATGGATTATTGTAATGATCACCAATACGTGGGTCTAAACTAACACCCTGTATAATTTGCTTAGAGTTTAAGCCATGCGCTTCAGCGTAGCTATCAAGCTCATTAAAGTAAGCTACACGCATTGCTAAATAAGTGTTTGAGAACAACTTAATAGCTTCGGCTTCAGTTGAGTCAGTAAAAAGTACTTCAATATCTTCTTTGATAGCGCCTTGCTTAAGTAAGTTAGCAAATACACTTGCACGCTCAGTTTGCTCACCAACAACAATACGCGATGGGTATAGGTTATCGTGTAGCGCTTTACCTTCACGTAAAAACTCCGGTGAAAATATTAAATTACTAATACCCAACGTCTCTTTAATATTTTGCGTAAAACCAACCGGTATAGTCGACTTAATCACCATAACTGCATTTGGGTTATGCGCTATCGCATCTTTAATTACAGCCTCTACAGAGCTTGTATTAAAGTAGTTATTTTCAACATCGTAATCGGTTGGAGTCGCAATAATTACAAAATCGGCATTTTTGTATGCGGCTACTTTATCAGTCGTGGCAGTAAAATTTAAATCACTGCGTGTTAAAAAATCACTAATTTCAGTATCAACAATAGGCGATTGCTTATTGTTTAAAAGCGCAATTTTGTGTTCGTCTATATCTAATGCAACCACTTCATTGTGTTGTGCTAACAACATAGCATTAGAAAGGCCTACATAGCCTGTACCTACAACGGCAATTTTCATTTTATTCCCTTAATATTTATAGTGTTAATCATTCTAATTTTACTTTATGAGCGTTCACTTAAAAACAATTTTATCACCCATAACACAGAGGTACTACATCGAGAAGTTATTTGATCTTCTCCTTCACTTCTCTGTGCTCTCTGTGGTGATAATAATGTCTTAATCACTTACTCTATAAGCGAGGTATAAAACCTCACCTACAAAACATTTTTACCACCGCGAACACAGAGGCGCTTCGCGCTACACAGAGAAGTTATTAGATCTTCTCTTTCACTTCTCCTTGTCTTCTCGGTGGTGATAATAATGTCTTAATCACTTTATAAGCATTTAGCCCAAAACAATTTTACCACCGAGAGCACCGAGGCGCTTCGCGCTCCACGGAGAAGTTCTTAGATCTTCTCTTTCACTTCACCTTGTCTTCTCTGTGGTGATAATAATGTCTTAATTACTTTATGAGCATTTAGCCCAAAACAATTTTACCACCGAGAACACAGAGGCGCTTCGCGCTACACGGAGAAGTTCTTAGATCTTCTCTTTCACTTCTCCTTGTCTTCTCTGTGGTGATAATAATGTCTTAATCACTTTATAAGCATTTAGCCCAAAACAATTTTACCACCGAGAGCACAGAGGCGCTTCGCGCTACACGGAGAAGTTCTTAGATCTTCTCTTTCACTTCACCTTGTCTTCTCGGTGGTGATAATAATGTCTTAATTACTTTATGAGCATTTAGCCCAAAACAATTCTACCACCGAGAGCACCGAGGCGCTTCGCGCTACACTGAGAAGTTATTAGATCTTCTCTTTCACTTCTCTTTGTCTTCTCTGTGGTAATAATAATGTCTTAATCACTTTATAAGCATTTAGCCCAAAACAATTCTACCACCGAGAGCACCGAGGCGCTTCGCGCTACACGGAGAAGTTATTAGCTCCTCTCCTTCACTTCTCTGTACCCTCAGTGTTGATAACTATTACTTATTCACTTAATAAATAAGATTTAGAACTCATCTAAATACATTACTTATAGTAACCTACTAATTCAGTTATAAAATTTGAAAGTTGCGACTCAGGCAGCTCATTAATTCCAGCAGCAGCCGCTCGCCCACCACCTGTTGCAAACTTACTACATATATCAACAGCCCCCTGCTTATTACTAAGCGGAGCGCGTACGCTAACAGTGTAACTTCCCTTATTATTGCTTGTAACAACACCATGCGCTTTAGTCGGAGCTTGGTTAGCTAAATCATTACCTAATACACCACTAACACGACGCGCCCAAGGCTCATCATCTAATAAAATAACTTTGGCAGTATCACAATCATGCAGAACTTTGGCCCCTGCAGCTTTTTTCATATCAGCTTTATAAGCACGCTCTAAAGTATAGTAAGCAGAGTTTTCATCGTTTATGGCATCAAGCGGCGATTTATATTGCAAAAGTTGCTCGTAAAGATCTTCTGGAGAAAAATGTAAATCAGCAACTTCACTCCCATAACCATTATAATTAATATACGTACCAAATGCTTTTAGCTGCGATTTTTGTAATTCAGTCAGTTTTAACTTATCAGCTTCAGCATCAGCCTTTGCAAATAAATTATCACCATATGCAGCAGTAATTGCCCACAGGTGGAATTGATTATTAAGTAAATCACTCACAATTAAACTGGTGCACATATTTGCATCCAGATCTATATGAGGAAATAAATTTGCGTGATTAGGAATGTCACCTGCTTTGTGATGGTCAACATACATAACTTTAGCGCCAGCCGTTAAAGCATCATGAAGAGCTGGCATATTTTTTTCCATTGAAATATCAAGCACACGAATACAGTCGCCTGATTGTGGTGTTACTTTTTTTAGTAATTGAATATCACGCTTAACCCCAGTTACTTTAACTGTGTCTGTCGGATTAGCGAGTTGTAACTGAAGTAATGCGATAATACCATCAGCATCACCATTAAAAACATCGTATTTCATAATAGTCTCAAAGTCAGAAAACAAAGTACTTTGCTTAACTAAGCGGTTAATCTTTAAATTATTCAGGTATCAAAGTCTGAATACCTATAATTTTATAACTTCTTTTTCTTTTAAATACTGAATAATTTGCTCAACACTTTGTTCAATACTTTGCTGTGCTGTTTTTACATGTAACTCTGGTGATATTGGTACATCAAAAGCAGAGCTAATCCCCGTAAAGTTAGGTATTTCGCCAGCTCTCGCTTTTTTATACAAACCTTTAGGATCGCGGCTTTCGCATACTTCTATTGGAGTATCAATAAACACCTCAATAAACTCACCGTTGGCCATAATACTGCGAGCCTGGGCACGATCTGTAGAAAATGGAGAAATAAATGCTGTCGACACTATTAAGCCAGCATCAACAAATAACTTAGCAACTTCACTAATACGACGGATGTTTTCAATACGGTCTTCATCGCTAAATGTGAGCCCTTTATTTAGACCCATACGAACATTGTCACCATCTAACAAATAAGTATGACAACCTAATTCAAATAATTTTGATTCCACCGCATTAGCAATAGTCGATTTACCTGAGCCACTTAATCCCGTATACCAAAGCAAAACCGGCTTATGTCCTTTATGACCTTGCTTTTGTTCTCGTGACACCGTTTGCGTGTGCCATACTATATTTTCATCCTGGCTCATTAATATACCTTACCTTTTATTCTTGTACGGCCCGAGGTAACCCCACACCGACGTAATATAATTTAAAATGTGACACCATAGTCCATTACATGTCTACTTAAACGGAAAAAACACCGGAATACAAACTAAAACAACCACTGCATAAACAACACTGACAGGTAAGCCCATTTTAACAAAGTCATTTAATCTATAGTTACCGGCATTAAAAACCATTAAATTAGTTTGATAACCATAAGGGCTTATAAAGCTTCCACTTGCAGCAAAAGCAACTGTCATAACAAACGGCAATACATCTACTCCAAACCCCAGGGCAATGGTATAACCTATAGGAAACATTAATGCAGCTGCCGCGTTATTAGTCACAAACTCAGTCATTAACCAAGTTGCTATATAAACAAAAATTAAAGCAATATATACATAACTCGGATCGTTATACTGGCCAATAAAATCGCCTAATGTAACTACTACACCAGAATTAACTAAAGCATTTGAAAGCAAAATTGCCGACGAAACAACTAACCAAATATCAACTGGAAAGCGTCTAACCAGCTCATTCGTAGTTAAACTACGAGTGAATAATAACGCTCCGAGTAATAATACTAAACCTTCTAATAAATCTAGAATACCAAAAGCGGCCAGTACAATGATTGAAATAAACCCACCAATAGATAGCCAAGCACGCCACCCATTTATTCTTGATTCAGGCTCAACACCAGAAAGTACTAAAAAGTTTTTATTAATATTGGTTCTTGTTTTGTAATCTTTACCCACCGCTAAGACTAAAAAGTCACCAGAACGAATTACAACATCCCCTAACTTTCCAGAGACCTGCTCACCATCGCGTCTAATTGCAACTACAGCGGCATCAAATAAAGCCCTAAAACCTGTTGTTTTTAAGGTTTTACCAACAATAATACTTTCCTGTCTAACTACTACTTCAGTTAAATTGCTATTTAACGTACCGTTTTTTTCAGCAAAAATCTCTAAGCCTGTAAATTGTCCAAGCTGAAGTAACTTAGTAACTTCGCCACAAAATATAAGCCTATCAGAGCACTGTATAACCTCCGAAGGAGACACAGGGCTAATTAAGTGCCCCTTTCTCACTATTTCAACTAAAAACAATGACTCTAAATGCCTCAAGCCATTAGCTTCAACGGAACGCCCGATAAGCTCAGAGTTTTCAGCAACCTTAGCATCAATAAAATACCCTTCAGAGGTCGCCTTTTTTTGCTCAATACTGGGTAACATATTCGTGCAAAAATACATAACAACACCACAGCAAACAACTAAAATAGCCCCAATTGCTGTGAACGAAAAAAACGACAGTGAACGTCCAGAAGCCTCAATATACATTGAGTTAACAATCAAATTAGTTGACGTTCCTATAAGTGTTAAAGTACCACCTAAAATAGAAGCGTAGGAAAGGGGTAAAAGTAGTTTACTCGAAAAGTGGTGAGGATTATTACGTATAGGAGAAAGTAACGTAGCGACAACAGCTGTATTATTTAAAATAGACGAAAAAAGTGTAGTAACTCCAAATAACCTAAACCAAGTAGAATGGTAACTACTCACAATTATTTTAGATGCTACAACCCTTAACAAACGTGTTTTTTCAAGTGCTAAAGAGCACAATACAAGTAAAATTAAAGTCACTAAACCAGGGTTTGCAATACTTGTTAAAAATTGCTCTTTAGTAACCAAATCACAAGCTATCAAAGCAATAAGTGTCGCTCCAAAAACAGCGACAGGCCTTCCTTGAATAACAATTAATCCAGTGACCGTAAGTGCAAAAATAAAAAGCGTTAGATAAGCATCTAATGGCATAATTATAGTAGCCATCCATAGTTAATAAAACAAAAGTGCGGGCTAAAAAAGCCCGCAATGCTTAGCACGAGCAATCTATCGGATTACTTTTGCATCCCAATGAGGAAAGTGTTTACGAACCAACGCATTAAACTCAACTTCAAAAACAGAGTGTTGGCTTTGCGATTTATTCGTTTTAGCATCCAGAGGCTTACGTATCATCCCAGCACCAACAGTTACGTTAGTTAAGCGATCAATAATAATAAACGCTCCTGTGTGTTTATTAATATCATAAGCATCAAATTGTACAGGTGCTGTTAAAGCAAATTGACAGTTACCAATCTCATTTAAGTTTAGCTGCGACGCTTCTTTTTGCTCTAGCGTATTCACGTCAACTTTATAGTTAACAGCTTCTACGTGGCCAAAAACAGACTTACTGCCAACTTTTATTTCATACTCACGGTCAACTTGTAATGCTTCTTCAGTCATCCAAACCACATCAGCTTCTAAATTAGCAGATGAATGAGGTTTTTGATGAGGGCGCACTAGCATATCGCCACGACTTACATCAATTTCATCTTCAAGCGTTAGCGTAATAGCCATACCAGCAGAAGCTTTTTCAAGGTTGCCATCAAAAGTAACTATTGATTTAACTTTACTTTCTTTACCTGAAGGTAATGACGCAACAGTATCCCCCACTCTAATATCGCCAGCAGCTATAGTGCCGCTAAAGCCACGAAAATCTAAATTAGGGCGGTTAACATATTGTACTTGCAGTCTAAATTCATCATTTTTAGCATGCGTCACTGAAACCGTGTTTAAAAGCTTCATTAGCGTAGAGCCAGGATACCAAGACATCGCTTCACTTTCATTTACTACGTTATCACCACGCAGTGCCGAAATTGGTACAAAACGTATATCATCAAAAGATAGTTTTTCAGCAAACTCTCGGTAATCTTTTTTAATGTTTTGATAAACAGATTGCTCGTAACCAACTGCATCCATTTTATTAATAGCAATAACTACATTTTTAATTCCTAACAAAGAACAAATATAGCTATGGCGACGTGTTTGAACTTGCACACCATGGCGAGCATCAATCAAAATAATTGCTAAATCACATGTTGAAGCGCCCGTTGCCATATTACGAGTATATTGTTCATGCCCTGGCGTATCGGCAATAATAAATTTACGTTGGTCCGTTGCAAAGTATCTATATGCAACATCAATTGTAATACCTTGCTCACGCTCCGACTGAAGGCCATCAACTAAAAGCGCTAAGTCAAAATCGTTGTCTGTAGTGTTAAAGCGTTTTGAATCTTTTTCGATAGCAGCCATCTGATCTTCAAAGATCATTTTGCTGTCGTAAAGTAAGCGACCAATTAACGTTGATTTACCATCATCTACACTGCCGCAGGTTAAAATACGCAGCATATCTTTGTTTTCGTGTACTTTTAAATAAGCTTCAATATCGGTTGCAAGTAAGTTTGTATCTTGTGACATAATTTTCTCTGAAATTTGGTTCGTAATAGGTTAATAACAAGTAGTTATTTATAATTTAGTAATAACTTGTCTCTTAAAGCTTCTAACGTATGGTTAGAAATAACCTTCCATTTTTTTCTTTTCCATAGAACCAGCTGAATCGTTATCGATTACTCTGCCTTGGCGCTCTGACGTAGTACAAAGCAGCATTTCTTGGATAATTTCAGGTAATGTTTGAGCCACAGACTCAACAGCACCAGTTAATGGATAACAACCCAATGTTCTAAAGCGAACCATTTTTTGCTGAACTTCTTCGCCTTTTTCAAGCTCCATTCGTTCATCATCAACCATAATTAATGTGCCATCACGCTCAACAACCGGACGCTCTTGTGCAAAATATAATGACGGAATTTCAATACCTTCAAGGTAAATATATTGCCAAATATCTAACTCAGTCCAATTGCTAAGTGGGAATACGCGAATGCTTTCACCTTTATCGACTTTGCTGTTATAAACATTCCAAAGTTCTGGGCGTTGGTTTTTAGGATCCCAACGGTGGTTTTTATCACGGAATGAATAAACACGCTCTTTAGCACGAGATTTTTCTTCATCGCGACGAGCACCACCAAATGCAGCATCAAAACCATTCATATCAAGGGCTTGCTTTAAACCTTGAGTTTTCATAATGTCAGTATGTTTAGCACTACCATGAACAAATGGGCTAATCCCCATTTCTAAACCTTCAGGGTTTTTATGAACAATTAAATCGAAACCATGCTTTTCAGCCATTTGATCTCTAAACTGAATCATTTCTTTAAATTTCCAGTTTGTATCTACGTGCATTAACGGAAAAGGTATTTTACCTGGATAAAAAGCTTTACGTGCTAAATGTAGTAATACCGAAGAGTCTTTACCAACAGAGTAAAGCATTACTGGATTATCAAATTCTGCGGCTACTTCACGCATTATATGAATTGATTCGGCTTCGAGCGCCTTAAGGTGAGTTAACTTTTCTTCATTCATAACGTTTGTTTATATCCTAAATTATCAAAATCCATCCAAGCCAATTATTAAAATATTATTTGGCTAAACTAAAACTATTATGCGTACTAGTTTAAATATTATAAACACCGCATTCAATGCGCAAGTATGCGTTCATAGTACTATATTCTTCACTAAGGTGCTGAGTGCATCATCAAGAGAGTAAATAATCCTTATTTACTCTATAAGCGAGGTATAAAACCTCACCTACAAAACATTTTTACCACCGAGGGCACCGAGGCGCTTCGCGCTACACTGAGAAGTTATTAGCTCTTCTCTTTCACTTCTCTGTGGTGATAATAATGTCTTAATCACTTTATAAGCATTTAGCCCAAAACAATTTTACCACCGAGAACACAGAGGCGCTTCGCGCTACACAGAGAAGTTATTAGCTCTTCTCTTTCACTTCTCTGTGTTCTCTGTGTTCTCTGTGGTGATAATAATGCCTTAATTACTTACTCTGTAAACAAGCTACAAAACCTCACCTACAAAACATTTTACCACCGAGAACACCGAGGCGCTTCGCGCTACACTGAGAAGTTATTAGATCCTCTCTTTCACTTCTCCTTGTCTTCTCGGTGGTGATAATAATGTCTTAATCACTTAATGAGCATTTAGCCCAAAACAATTTTACCACCGAGAGCACCGAGACGCTTCGCGCTACATTGAGAAGTTATTAGATCCTCTCTTTCACTTCTCTGTGTTCTCTGTGGTGATAATAATGTCTTAATCACTTTATGAGCATTTAGCCCAAAACATTTTTACCACCGAGAGCACAGAGTCACTTCGCGCTACACTGAGAAGTTATTAGATCTTCTCTTTCACTTCTCCTTGTCTTCTCGGTGGTGATAATAATGTCTTAATTACTTACTCTATAAGCGAGGTATAAAACCTCACCTACAAAACATTTTTACCACCGAGAGCACAGAAGCACTTCGCGCTACACAGAGAAGTTATTAGCTCTTCTCTTTCACTTCTCCCTTTCTTCTCAGTGGTGGTAGTTACTCATTTTATGAGTGATTACAAAACCTATATAGTCGCTCTTTTTATACTATTTCCAATGTTTATCATAAGAGCCTTTTCTTCCTAGCAATCCATCGTAAATACCTTTGAGCATAAACCCAAAGCGCTTACGTCTATTTTTTTGCATAACAGAATTTAAAAAAAAGCGAATCGGCATAAAAAACAAACACCTTACTTTCCAATAATTTGGAACGTAAGCCCTGCGGCTCAACAATAAAATATTTCTAAACTGATAATACAGCCTAATTGGGGCACCAACTTTATAAGTTATACCCACAAACTTACTGCGAGAGTCTCCTAAACGATGAACCATTTCTATATTTTTGGCTTTAGCAATATCAAACCCCATACTTCGAGCACGCCAGCACCATTCATGGTCAACCCCATCAATAAATAAAGATTCGTCTTTTAAACCTATATGATCAAGAGCGCTTAAATCTATCATCATCCCAGAAGCAATAATTTGAGTAACACCAACTAGGTCGTCGTATTCAAACACCTCTTTTTGAACCATAGGGTTTACTTTTTTATCTGAAAAACTACAACGAATTCTAGGGCCAATAGCAACTACATTTTGTTTCACTTTAGTAGATGCCTTAAGCAAACTGCTTAAATTGAAAACCATATCAGTAGGTATTAAGCTGTCTTGGTCAAGTAAAATGGCATACTCACACCCTGCTTTTAAAAGATAAATAAGCCCAGCATTATGCGCATGCGCAATACCCGAGTTATCAGCAAGATGAATATAGTGGTAATGACTAATTACTTTTGTGAAATCGTGAGGGGTTGGGCTATTATCAACTATAACCACTTCTTCTGTTTGCCCATATAAACGCGTTAATAATCGTTCTGTTAACGCTAGGTCGGGCTTATAAACAACTAAAACTGCACCAATCATAATTAATTGTGTTTATTTAAGCCCAATATAAAGCGGTCGGCTTTATATGCAACTTTTATAACCCATGAAGGCATCATTCGTAATACTAATACAAATAACGCATAACAATAATTTTGTAACGACTTTTGCTTAAGGGAATCCATAGCTAAAAGCCTAGCTTTAAATTCATTTACCGACTTACCTCTACCACGGCGCTTATAAAAACCATTTATGCGCCTAAAATGAAGTAATGGCTCTTTTACATTCGCAAATTTGCAGCCATCTTTTGCCAGTGCTATCCATAAAAAATAGTCTTGAGTGTTAAGCATATTAGTTAAATACCTATGCCCACGTGCAAATACACTATACCTAATAGCAACCGTAGGATGGTTTATAGGGCAACGACGCGAAAAAGCGCAAATTAATTTAGAATGAGTAAGAGGTAACCTACGTATACCAGCTCTGTTACCTTGTTCGTCTACTTCCCACAAAGCAGAGCCAAGCACATCAACATCTTGATGCTTATTTAGTAAAGTAACTTGTTTTTCAAAACGGTGAGGTACGCAAATATCATCGGCATCCATTCTAAAAAAGTATTCTGGATTTAGTGGCAAGGTTGAGTCGATAATATAGTTCATGCATGTGCTTAACCCTTTATTTTTTAGGCCATGCACTAGCGCTAAATTTGGGTGTTGTTTTTCTATTTTAGTTAAGTAAATAGCAATATCGTCTGCTACTTCACCATCGAGCACGATCATAAATAAATCAGCAGGTAAAGTTTGGTTTAAAACACTCTCAACTGCTTGTTTTACCCACTCTAGCCGGTCGTTGATATAAACAGACATACCACAAACAACACTTACGCTACTTGCAATTGGATAAGTAGACTGCAATATAAACTGATTATTAGTTGCCGAAATTGGGATCATACTCTCTCTATAAAAAGATAAAACAACTCAAACAAACAGTCATTTACAAACTAGAAGCAATTCTAGCTTACTTTAATTAAGCACACAAAAAAACATAACGAATAATAACGCTAGTTTTACTTTTTATTAACTACCTAAAAGGCTTAATCGCAAAATTTTCACGTCTACGGGTTAAATTAGGATTATATGCAGGGTCGTTAGCAATAAAATCACACCACGTAGTTTGCAAATAATTAAGCTCAGCATTAAAGCGCCGCACTTTTTCAGGCGTATCTTCGTGCCCGCGCGATACAGACTCATGATGGTACAAAATAGCTTCTGCACAGTATAAGTTTCGTCTACCTAACTGCAGTACTTTTAAACATAAATCAACATCGTTAAACGCAATGGCCAACTTCTCAGCGTTAAGGCCCCCAACGGCCCAGAAATCATCTGCTTTTATAAGTAAACACGCAGCAGTTACCGCACTATAATTTTGAGTAGCAACTAAGCGATTCATATAACCAAAATGATCATCAGGAAAGTACTTATGCCCATGCCCTGCACCGCCACCATAGCCCAATACAACTCCCGCGTGCTGAATACGATTATCTGAATACAAAAGCTTTGCACCCACACAACCTATATCATCTCGCATAACATGGCTAACCATGTTTAACAGCCAATCTGGTTCAATAACTTCAATATCGTTATTTACTAATGCCAATACCTCGCCCGAGGCTTTTTTAGCTGCAAAATTATTTATAGCCGAGTAATTAAATTCGGCGGCGTAATTAAACACCTTAATTTTTGAATGCTTGCTTAACTCATTAAAATATTTAAGGCACTTTGGGTCATCAGAGCCATTATCAATAAGTAATATTTCATAATTGCTATAAGTTGTTTTACTTAATATTGACTCAACACACGCTTTTACCAGATCCAAGCCGTTACGCGTAGGTATAATTATTGACACCAGCGGCTGTGTATTTAGATGCCACCGTAAATATACACTGGGTAAATTAGAGGGGATGACACTCGCAAATGGCGCATATAAAGCACTTAATTGATGTGTAGCATTACTAAATTTAGGTAAGTTGGATGGGCGAGAAAGCAACACTTGAGCTATATGCTCAACATTTATGTTAGGGTTGTTTATATAACTAGTACACATAAATACACTTAACATAAATTCGTTAAGGGGTAGCTTTATAACATTAAAGTCACTTAAGTTTTTAACCCAAATACCCGAGCTAACATAGCCATTCGTTAGCTGTAAGTCAGGATTCCAACTGGGTTTAAAATCGGCAAACTCTCTTTTTTTATCCTTTTCGTTTAAAGAGTCGGTATCAACATAAGCAAGCTTAGCTGAGCTTGATAACTCGGTTGCTAACACAAACCCTAAATACGGGTGCAATACATCACCAGCGTTAACAAAAAAGCATGGGGGATTAACCACCTCACGGGGTAAGCATTCAGCGCTTAGGCTTGTAACAACTCTAAAATTTAAAACGCTGTTTAGCGCTAAAAATTCATTTATTTCAACTCGATTATTTACCTTACAATATACAACTACATTTAAAAATGCGGCATGCTGCTCATTAATACTATTGAACGTAGCCAATAAATTACTAGGGCTATAATCGGCAACGCATACAATTAACGAACAATCACTATTGGTGACTTCTGCAAAGTGCTTAACTTGCCTAGCAAGGTAGCAATTGTGCTCGTTAATATAGTCATCGTAAGAGCGCTTAAGCTCATCAAGTGTTTGTAGCTGATATAACAAACCACTTTTATGCAAGTTACGACTATACGCAGCCACCAGCTTGGGATTCTGCTTTACTTTATCAACAAAGCTCTGAGGCAAAATACTTAAAAGACCTTTGAGTATTTTTACTGATGTTTTTCTAAAAATTTTCAACTACTTTGTGCCTTTAAGCTAAGTAATAAAAAGCGTACCTTTAAATAAGCAACTAAGCTAAATTGCTTTTTAAGAAGCCTATTCACACCAACTCTAAATTTACTTGTGTCCTGCTTGCAATTTGAATCATCACAACCCACAAGTTTATAACTATAGCTATTTACAAAAGCACGCCTAATATATTGCAGCATATTTGGCACTGCAGCACTTGGCGGCACAAGTTTGAATAAAGCATCTGTAAACGGGGCTTTATCTTCAATATTGGGCTGAGCATAAACGCAAAGTGCTAAATTGGTGAGTAAAGCCATATTCTCAGAAGCAATATACCTAAGTACTGAGTCGCATTGCGCCATACTTATTTCTTGCTTATAAAAATTTTGATGCTCCTGATCATGCACGGCTTTTAATAATTTATCACCATTTGCAAAAGGAGCTTGCTCATATAACTGCCCTAACCACTTTAAAGATTGTCGTTTATAATCATTAAACTGATGCTTACCAACAAAAGTAAAACGCGTAACGCCATTACTATAAGACTGTAATATACGATCTAAGGGATTTGAGTTATTCCCTAATTCATAGCGATTAAACCAGCGTTTAACCTCTAACGCTTCTAGCGTGTAGCTAGTATTAATTCGTTTAGTACAATTTATATTAGCCACTTCATCAGCGGGTAAATTTATAGCTGTTAAAAAGTCGCTAACAATACTGTTATTTAAAAATAAATCTTCATGATAAGCGCGTAAAATAAGCCTTTCACCAAGTTTGCTAGCATAATCACCTAGTACTTTTAGAGTGTTCATCGGTAACGAATCTGCACGCTTTATGGTTGCCACATTGCCATGCCTTTTAACAGACTGGTTATAATGAGATTCATGCAATTCTGCAGGGTTTCTTACATAAGCAATACAACTCACGTTTGGCAGCTTATTTACTAAGGGCAGTAATCGATGGAAAAAAAACTCAGAGCTCAATAATAATGTATGGCAATTATTCTCAGCCGTTTTATTTTTAAGCGCTTCTATACGCTGCAAATTTAATTTGTAATCACCTTTAAGTGGGTCAAATACAGATAAAAAGTTACCAGAGCTAATGCCGTTGCTATCTTCTGTGTGCTGTGGGTAATAAATGCCATGTGTTCTTAAAAACTCAATATTGTCTTTTAACCACTTTTGAATAGCAGACGTACCCGTTTTTGGCGGGCCAATATGTATAATTAAATTAACCGTGTTTATAAAAACCTCCAAACACTTAACTGCAAGAGCAACGCAATACACGAAGCTTTTATATTTTTAAGCCTACCAATTAACCTTAACCCAATAACACATTGTAAACGTAGGAAAGTCCAATCTTAAATAATTAAGCTGCGCTTACATAAAGCAGCTTTATAGCTTAAAGCGTTTTAAAATACGCTCCTTTAAACCCTTAGGTTTTGTATCATGACTAACTCTATTATACGCATTTAAAGTATGATTTATTTTTTCATCTGTTAAATTACTAAGCACTTTTGCCACTGCCTGCGGTTTTTTAGCAAGTAAATTAGGTAACATTAACTTTAATTGCTCTGCGTTTTTTTCAATCGTTGTCTGCGCATTCAAAATATATTTAGTAATATTACATTCGTTTAAAAACTGCTTTTTATTTTCAATATATTCTGCGTAAAGTTGATGTTCAAAACTACAACTTTTAAGGTTTTCATTATTAATGTAGCCATACCCATTTCGGTTTAACTTAATAGGAAAACCTTCCTCTGGGTTACCACGATACAACGCAGCTAAATACTCCACCTCAGATCTAAACATTCTATGAAAAATAAACGTATGCTTAAATGAATTAATACTCACAGCTACATGCTGAGGCAAATTTGGCTGGCATTTAAACGCAGTTCCATCAACTAACGCTATATTACTTAGCGCTTTCATTACCGGCACATGTAAACGTATTTGTTCTATATTATTTATAGAACAAACATTAATCATGCTTTTACCCAAAGCATGTACTTTGCCCGTTAATGTTTGTGGCAACGCTAAAAATGATCTAGCTACAGCGCCTTCATTAAGCCACTCAAACACTGTTAGATCTTGGCCTTTATCACAACTTTTTAAGAAATCATTTATGCAAGTGTAACGCTGTGAAACCCAATACTCATCAATATCTAAAAATAGTACATGCGTAATCTCAGGTTCAATAGAACTTAGTGCCTGCATATAACATATGTGTTGTAAGTTTTTCCTAGATGGCGGGGGGAGCTGATCAATCCAATCAGCATCGCTAAAAGTAACATTATCATGTAATTGACTAATGCTACCTAACACCTTAGCAGAATCATCACTTGTTCGGTTTACATAAACATGTATTGCAGCAAAGCCAAAAAACAAGTGGTGCTGAACCCAATCAGCTAAATAAGCAGACTCATCTTTTGCTACCGCAACTAGCTTAACTTTATAGTGCATAATGAATTAATAGCCTTAGAAAGCCTGAATATCTTTGTAAACCTTTTCAGTAAACAATTCATCTTGAGATAAAAACTCCTTTGCAACACGCTTATTCGGCCCATTAAAGTTATTATCAATAGCCCTAAGCTCACCCGCAGTTAAAAACACGCGCTTTGGTTTGTCATCAACAGCCTTGTTGCTTACTTCACTAATAAGATTGTCGCGTATATGAGTATACTGAGGTACATCACTAACGTGCACAGTGCGCTCTTGCATTAACATTAATGCACTTGTTGGCAATGAAGGGTTAACTACAACGTTATCATTGATACTTTTAAGGCTTAAATTAAATAATGCTAAAAAGTCATCAACAATAGTATCGCTATAAGGCACTACTAAAATATTTTCCTTACCTACTTTTGGCACCCACCTATTAAGTTGCTGAAAGTAATTTAACTTAGGGAAATTATTAATAGCCATTTGAAAAAAGCGCCCTTTAAACCTTACATGCGGGTCTTTTACAAGCTGGTTAAATAAAGAGAGTAGCAAATCAGATTGGCGCCTTACCGTGCCTATCACCACTACTTTTTTAAATTTAGCTACCCACTGGCTAAAACGTGGGTTATTAAAATAAAAAGGAGAAAGCTCGCTCGAAACCAAAGCCGAATGACAACCTTCCTTTAGCATTTCCTGCTCCAACATATCCAGTACTTCTGGTATTTTATATTTAGCAGGGTAACCATGTATTGGCGCAAATGCTAACGCAAAGTGATGATGCGCTTGGTCGTTCATTTGCAAAGTTTTAGAATATAAAATACCTTGCTCTTTTAGTTCATTTTGTTGTAAATCAAGCTGGTACTGAATTGCCGATGTGCCAGTTTTAGACCAGCCCACATGCAAATATAAAGTTTCAAACATTAAATACTACTCACCTAAAAATCCAAATCGGCCAAAGTCGCTAACAAGCGGGCCCCATTTTAATATTTGTGCTTCATTTAAACCTTGTTCACCTACAAAGGGGTTAATAAAGCCACCAGCCTGCCATTTATCAAGCGGGTTTAAAATGTGCAAATTTTGCAAACCAAAGTCACCAGGTATTTGTGCATCAGCCACGGCGTTATCGCCAACATGTATAAAACTTTGCCCCTCGGGTAAATTCTCTTTTATATGTTGCCATAGCGTGCCACTATCTTTGCGTTTACCTAAATCGCTTGATACAAGTAAGTCAAACCCCACGCTAATTCCCACCTTAGCCAGCATAAGTGCCACTTGTTCTTTTGTGTAATAAGTGTCTGATGCAACCGTTACTTGTTTACCTGCTAAAATAAGCTCGTTAAAAATATCGACCATTTCATCTTTTGGTAAAATCATTTGTAGGTCGTAAGCAAACTCTTGCTCTGCATAGCTATGGGCTTGCTCATTGCTCCAACCCAGTTGCTTACCTAAGTAGCTGTAGGTTTCAAAAATAGTTACATCGCCAACAAAGTTTTTAACTTTACGTACCTCAAATTCAGCGTTATTACGGGTTTTAACAAATTCATGCGCATTACTTACAACCCCACTTTCAACCAGCGCTTTACTTAATAACAATTTAGCGTAATCTGGCGCAAAATATTCACGCCTTACTAAAGTATCAAATACGTCAAAACTTATATGCTCAAAATTATTAAGCTGATTTTTAAGCCCTTCGGCTGTATTAACATATTGCGCTAAAATATAGCTTGTATCGTGTGTAAGTTGGCCTGTTTTAGGGTAGTAAAAAAGCTGCTTGTAGCCATTTTTTTCAACAAGTAGCCCTAGCATACGCTCAAGCGCATGCAGCTGTGAGCCATCGTTAGGTAAAGGCTCACCAGGGAAATCATCGTAATTATATTCTTTATTTAAAAGCTGCTTTAGCGCCTCAGGCCTTGCCCAAAACATACCGCCGGCAGGGTAAGCTAAAAAATCATCTTTTAATTCAATATTCCACTCTTTAGTAAACTTTTGTGCAGCGGGTTTATTTTTAAGCCAGTGGTTTACCCAATCAGGCATCATCCAAAACGAAGTGGGGTAATAGATGCCGCTTTTAGGGTTATCGTTAAAATGATTAAGCACTTGCTTAATAACGTGCTGGTCATTTAATAAGTACTCACCCAAGTAATCAGCCCACTGGGTTTGCGCACGGCCAGAATAAAGTGACTTTTTAGAATGCATATGGCAAAACAAATCGTACTTTTGCAACTCACTTGCAAACTCAACAAGCATAGGGCCAAAGTTTCGCCCATGGTTAGGCACTACCTTTACTACAACCTTATTTACCTTTGAACACGCTTTAAAATCGTGTATTGCTTTTTTAGCAAGCTCATCACTAGCTACACTCACAAAAACATCGACCGGCTGCGTAAATTTAGCTAAAGCATCACAGTAGTAATCAATAAACTCGCCATAAAATACATGAAAACACATCGCTAATTTAAGTGATGTTGGTTCACCATCTGCGGTGCTTTCTATTGCTTTTGGGTACCACTTTTGATTAGCCGGAAGCGATAAGCGACCTTCTTGCTGGCCATGATTTAAGTAATGCACTAACGCATGCTCACCCTGCAAGTAAATGTCCGTATTGCACTTATAATACAGCTCTGTATCAAAATTAGGGCCTGGGTTTACACCGCTAAAATTACCTTTGTGTAAATAATCTTCAAAAGCTTCAAGCTCACAGCTAAACGCTCTAAGCTGTTTATTGCTATACCAAGCATAATCAAAAAAGCCTGCTGCTTTTGCTTTTTCAAGGAAGTAAGCCGCTTCTTTATCACTGTAGCTTTTTTTATTATTATTTAACTTTATATACTCACGGTGCTGTAATTTTGCATTAACTCGCTGAGCTAACTTAAGGAGTTGCGGCTGACTTTTTACAAAGTTAAACAGTACAGGCATATGTGTTTTTATTGTTTTTTTATTAATCATTATGCTAAACCAAAAAACTGTAGGGCATTAACGGTACCGTTACCTGTAACGTCGTCGTCAATGTCAAAAATGTGCGTAGTGCATTTAGGGATCATATTTGATTTACCCATATAGCTATTTAGTAATAATTCTAACTCATGGTTTGTAAATGCTAATTGATGCTTACCAGTATGAAAACAATAATTAAGCGCACCCGCCATTACTTGCTCAAGCTCATAAAAATAAAGCTGTGATGCAACTTTTCGCCCGTAGTAAAAATCGAATTTAGACTGATCAAAAGTATTCAGTTTAATATCTCTAAACTGGCCATTAGGTGCAGTTAATAGTGATTCTAAAAACATTGAGCGGTCGAGCGGTAAGTAACCATCGCCTATTTTTACCCCTTCTTTTAAGTAGCCTTTCATTGTAGCTGTACAACCCTCAACGGTATGAACCCCAGGGTTAGACGCTATTAAATAGTGGCCGTAGGTATCTTTATTTAGCAATATAGAAAGTAACGCCTGAATAGTGCCTGAGTAGCCTAAATCCACTAAGTGGAGTGTTGACTGTTTATTTACTCCCATAGCCTCTAAATAAGTAAGATAAGCACACTTTGTAGGGGTTATTACTTTATCAATCGCTTTTTTATGGTTAGCTAACACTTCTATAATGCTTTTTTTATCGGCCGCTAATTCAACATGGCGGCCGCTAATTTCATTACTAAAAATATCTTCTATTTCAGTGTTACTTAATAAAAAACGCGTACGCATTAAATCATAAAAGGAGCCTTTAAAATCGCCCTTGAGTGAATATGCATAGCTTTGGCTGTTGCCTAAGAGTAACTTAAATAAAAATGCGCGCGAGGCAAGTAAATAACAACTATATTGCTTTTTATTACTACCTGAAAGGTACTGTTTAAATGCTTTTTCTAGCCAGTAACCTTCTCTGGCTAAAAAAAAGAGAGGTGTATTTTGAGTAGTATTCTCAACCAACTGTTGAGAAAAAAAACTTAGTGTCGGCCCCATAAAGGTTGAACCAAAAGCTGTAAAACGCGCTGCTGATGTTTGGTTTTTTGTAAAACTTTCCATTTTATTAATACCATCCTGTGATGAATAAAATACGTATTAAGCTTAATATCCTAAAGAACATTTAAATATTATTAACGCCTTCTTATATTTATACATGAGGCATTTTTTAATATAAAAACCTTTTAGCCAACCCACTAAATTTATAATTAAGGAAACAAAAGATCACTCTGATTACAACGCTTTGTATAAAGCGAAATATCCTCAGCGTAGAGCTTTTTGACCAGCTGGATTAATTCATCATTATAGAGTGCTTTGTGGCTCGGGCATTTTCCTGCTCGCTTTAAAACAGCAATGTCAAAGGCAGAAGTCTTACTGTAATCACTATTATTTAGCATTTCAAATTTATCAGTGCCGTGCCCTGTTAAATTGCGAGCATCCACTACATCCAAATCTATTTTATCTTTTAGTGTAGTTATCGCTTTTTCAAAATGTTCAAGTGCAAAGTAGTCATCGTATTCTTTATAAAGTAAAAATAAGCTTTGTGGTTTCCAATGTATATTGGCGCCTTTCATAGGCGGTACGGCAAGTGATTTAACAAATTGCTCAAAAGTTAAATCATCAAGGTTAACCTCACGCTTTAGTAAATCGCGGTACTGCCAAGCGTCAGGTTCTTTAGCTACAAACTTATCTAAAAACACACTTGCTAAACGTCTAAATGGGCAGCGTAATACAACAAATTTATAGTGTGCAGTCGCTGCTTCTTTTAGAGTGGGCTTAAATGTTTGGTTATTTTGGTGTATCCAATTACCCTGCTCAATACCATCAATGGTTCCGTTAGCAATTGCTACAGATAGTCGTAATGTAGAACAACCATTTTTGGGAATAAAACTATAAACAGCGTTACTCTTAAAAAACTGAATAGCGTGATTAATACAAAACTGATGCAGACCGTTTTGATTTAAATTGTGGTAATTACTTGCAGTAAAGTTGAACATTCTTGTTATCTTACCTATTTATAAATGCAATCCTTAGATAAAACTAAAGGGTATATAATTTATACTGAAACAGCTAACCTACAAATAAAGCTGTAAAATTATCTAAAGATCTTCTAAAACTATTCCTAGTAAAGTTCTTGTCAGCCATCTCTAAAACACACCACTCCCCGTGATAGTGCTTTTTAATTACCTCAGCAATATCCTTATTATATTTGGCTGGGTTTGAAAAGTTATTAAGATCTACTTCTGATATATGTAGGTGTTTTGAGTTACCTATAAAATCAATACACCTATTAATATCTTCTAAATCACCTGAGAGATGTTGACACCCAGTATCAAAATGGCGTCCAACATTATTAAGCTCTATGCGATTTAAAAAATTATCGGTGTCTTGAATATTATTTAATAAATTACAGCCATAATAGTTAGGCACTGTTTCCCAAACAAAGTTAACCTTATATTTAGCAAAAATTAAATCTATTGCTTTAAATAAATTAATTAACTCGTTTTCGTCATAATTAGCATCCTTACGCAAACCGGGGCTGCCAAACACTGCATTTTCCCCACCTAACTCACTAAGTAACCAAGCGACCTTTTCCATATGGCGTAAAAAGTTATCTACTTTATCATTTAATAAAGCTAAATCACTTGCACCAAAAGTAATGGCTTGAAATGAACTAATTTCCAAGCTTAAATCATTATATTTTTTACGTACTTTAGCTATGCCTTCAACGCTAATTGACTCCCAAGAGTCAAAAACTTTTAAAGGTGCGATTTCTACTCCTTTAATACCATGATTTACAAGTTGCTCTAAACACCAATCAGTTTCATCTATCGGCCACGCTAAGTTACTTACAGATAATTTCATACATGTCCCTGTTTGTTCTTTGCCAGCTCTTGCGGTGTTATTTCACCATGCACATAGCGTTCTAAATAGTCACACACCTTTTGCGCGGCAAAGAAAATAGTATCAATTTTGCCTGAGAAAACAGAAATCATTCTATCATCAGTCTTTACATAGCATGATCTATCATCATGCTCACCTAACAATTTAGTTTTGATATTGAATTGCGGTGAGTCAAACTCAAAGTGTTCACAAAAATCGGGCACAAAGCTTTTAACATGAGCTTCCATTTCAGCAATTTTTATTTTCAGCTCTGAATCAGTAAAGTCCCTCAGCCTTTGCTTCGCTTCTTCAGACGTGTCGTATTTACCCAAAGGTGTATGTTTAACACTCGATAGGGTATATACCCCTTCTTTTTCTGTAGGATAAATAGAGCATAGCGGGCCATCAACCATGGTAATAGCTGGGTATTCGCCTTTGCCTTTATAGCGGTAATACAACAATAATGTTGGCTCATAAAAACAATCGTAATCTATATCGCTTAAATGCCCCCAAGTTGCATCTATTACAAAATCGAACTTTTCGCCATTTACTAACGCTGCGTTACCCTGCTGCTCTGCGCACTCTACCTTTGTGTTTAAGCGTATTTTACCTGACAGTTTTTGTTTAAAGTGTTCTCGGGCTTTTTCAATAAGCAGTACGTGTTCATCAACTTTTAAAACGCCATCTACATCTTTTAAATAACTAGGCCATTCATTTGGGCGCAACTCCTGAAAATGTATACCTGAGGAAAACATAATGAGCCTGTAGGTATCAAAATCTACCAAACTATCAAATTTAGGAACTACATATAAGTTGTTCTCGATAGGCTTAGAAAGTGTAGGGTAACGCTCTGTAAATCGCGCATAACCATCGCGAGACTGTATACGTGTACGGTTATGGCGCGCGTAATGAAAGCCTAAATGCAATCTAAACTGGTTATTACCCGATGCCTCTCCCAAAATATCGCTATTTTTTTCAAAAATACTTACGTTACATCCCATAGCATCGAGCATCATACCTAAATGGCAGCCATACCAACCCGCACCTATAATCGCTACTTTAGCGTCCATATATATTCCTAAACTTGTTTATGATTCAAAGTATTTTTGTATTTCAGCTAACGATTCTTCAGCACTTACAATATAACCATTTTTGCCATCAAACAGCTCAGCGTATTTACTTTTTACATCGTAAAATGCTGGGGCTGCTGGTTTAGTTGAAACAATTGCTTTTTCAGCGGCAGTTAAAGGGGCAATATTGATAATATCTTGCGTTTTTACTGGCTCAACGCTCAAGTTAATTAACGGTATATTGTGCTCAATTACTTTTTCTATATCACTATTTAAGCGACTTAATGGGTACCATTGTAAGGCAGACTCAGGGTTTATAGTCTCAAGTATATTTTTATTTTTTAAATCAAAAACAATATTTTTAGTTAAGTTGTTAGCTACAAGCCCTTGCAATCTGATTATATGCACATCCTCAAATAACGACTTTATCTTTTCCTCTGCATATAAGCGGTTTGCACCGTAAGCATGAATATCCTTATTACTAGGTGTATCTTCATCTGCATTGAGTGGCGGCTGATAAACATCGACTGTAGATATAAATACAACTTTATTTGCTGTTACTGTACTCAAATGCTCAAACAACTCATCAATTAGTGCTTTGTCTTCTTCAGCATTTTGATTAGCCCACCACTTTTTAGCTTGAATGGCAGTTATGTATAGAACATCAAATTTCTGCTCTGTAATTTCCTGAATATTCTTCGAGTTATACAAAGCAGGTGTAGCATTTGTAATACTTTTCAAATTTCTGCCAACAAATCCAGAATAACCCACTATTGCATCACACATTACTCTTTCTCCAATGAATTCAATATAAAACACTTCGCCTCTATTACAAAAGCTTCCTCATCAACAATATAACTAGCCTCTCTATTTTTTGACTTTTCGTCAATATAAGTAGAATCACCTGAATAATAGCTGGAGACGTTTACACTTTTTATAAATTCATTTGAATCATATAAGTCCTTGTGTATGTGACTGTCATCTAAAGTAATTTCACTACCGTATATAAATACCTTTTTATCTAAGAGCCAACGATATTTTACAAGGCCAGCACCCCATGGAGATATCACACAACAACTTTGCGATATAAGCTTTAAGCTCTCACTTAATTCTTTAGCCACACAGATAGTTACATTTGCACTACCACCAACTGATGACATAATATATTTTGCGATATTTAATTCATCTTCATGGTGGCCATCTAACCTTTTAACATCACCTGAATTACTGTCTAACCTTTGAGGAATTACATTTACTCCATCAATAATAAACTCGGTATCAGGCCTTACCTTTCTTACTTCTTTAATTAGTTTTATATACACTTCAGCTTCATTCTTACACGATCTTTTACCTGTTCTGAGAGATAAAATAACCTTATTTTGAACATTTACCTTTTGGATGTCTAAACCGTAAGAATATCTTAATAAACTCTCTACAAACTGTCGGCTTATAAAGTCGTGACTTAAAGTTAGCACTAATTCATTTTCATAATACTTCAAGACATCAGCATATACTTCATGACAGCTAACCGTTCCTTTAAAATTAAAAAAAGCGATCATTTCTTTGCCAGTGAGATAAAAATTATTGCAAAACGCGACGGTAATATCAGGGTTTAACGAATACAATTTATTATAATCAAGCAAGGAGCTATAAACTGATAATTCATTCCATAAACTATGACCTATATGATTTAAACCACGAGATGTTATTACCACATTTTTAGCCGTGGTATTTACTACAAAAGAGTCATCTAAATAATTTGTCACAACCTTTTTAAACGTACTATTTAGCATTCTTGGGATATTATTTTTTGTATACGGAAAAGGTTTTCTTGACTTAGCAAAATCATGTAGGATTATTTGATTTTTCTTGGGCATAAATACAAATAATGTACTTATTGGTTGTTGGAATAATGGCTCTAATTGAAAACTGACGTAAAAACGTCCTTCACCTTCACCAAATACAAATAAGTTTTCAGATATCATTGATGAAGACTTTAACTTTATACCTGTATATGGGCATATAAACTCTAAAAACCCTTTGATAATAGCTTGTTCTAGAAGAGATTTAGGTAAATTGCACTCACCCACTAAAGCCTCTGCAAGTTCACCACCAAACACTTCTTTACTCACAAAAGTATCATATGCCTCACTTCGTTCATATGCTGTTTCTGTGTAATCATACAAACGAGTTACTTGTGCCACTCGCTGATCATAAAAGAGTTGTATACCTAAATCTTTAGCATGCGACTTAACAGCCTCTATATACTGCTTATTTTGCGGTTGCTTTAGGTGTGATAACCATAATAGTTCAAAAGATAATTCCGGATATTCATCTTTTACTCTCTGTGAGAAAGAGTATATAGACCCATGATTACTTAAGTTAAATTTGCTAATTACATTCTTTAATAAATGCTGTGTAAGGGGCTCTACTTTTAATATATCAGTAAGTAAAATATACTCTTTGTACTGAGCAACTTTACTTTGAATAAATGGGCCATCAGGTCTTCTTTTCAGCGCCTCCTCCATCAAGGTGAGTGCTAAAGGCACTGATAGTTTTTCAAAGTATAATGAGGCATCTCTTAACTCGTCTGCAGTTTTATCGCCTAATTCATTTAGAATCGAATTATTAATCAGTTTTATTTTTTCATTAGCAAACAATACTTTGCCGACTTCTTTTATTACGGAATCCAATGAAGTTATCCTTTTTAAAGTTATATAATTAACAGTTTTTATATACTTTTTTCCCCATTCTTTAAGTTAATAATGTCATTCTTAACTTTTACGCCTACCTTGACTAAATCATCTGGTAAATTCACTTTAGAAAGGTCGAAAAAAAATGCACATTTACCTGTAGGGTGGATTCCCTTTTCCATTAAATCCTGTCTAAAACCGTCAGCATTAATAACTACCAACAAATCATTATTGACATAAATTTCGACTTTTACAGCTATATTATTATGAACAGATTTAGCCCAACCACCAATAGTCTGACGTGTTAAAACATCTACAGCACCTATAGACTTCGAAGTTCGAGTAGCATCAAGGTAAGACTCTGGATTAGGCGTAATAAACTCAATAGCCTTTTCCTTATTCATTGATTTATCACTTATATCTTTATTCATCTCTATTAAAGCACTTACAAATTTCTCTTTGTTTTGAAGTGCCTTTTCTGCTGAAACGAGCATTACAGGTCTTTTTGTCTTTGAAGCAAACTCAACTATTTTTGCGTAATCTGTTAATGCGTTACTCAGCCCCTTGCTAATATCTGCCTGCATAGAAATGCTATTCCGGTTCGCAATAGCAAATATATCTTTAAAAATAAATATGAAAAACGGGTTGGGAATCGCCTCTTCAATTTTATCTAAGTAATTTAGCGCAGCAGGGCGTTTCCACGCCCAAATGTCATGATCCTCCGTGTATTTTTCAGCGATACTTTTCGCTAAAGGAATATCATCTTGTTCAAATGCTTCACTCAATAAAACGTCTTCAAATACGGGAGGGTTACTTTTATCGCCGGTAAATATACCTAAATGATGTAAAGAGCCGGCAACTAAAGAGGTACCCCCTCTAGCACTACCAACCACAACTATTTGCCTTTTTTCTTGGTTAATACTTTCAATATTCAAAAAAGCAAAACCTTTATTTTCTAAGAGTTCAATACCCATTGTTATAACCTCACCGAAAAGTTTTCATTTTTATTTGTTAAATTTTTACTATAACAAGGATCTATTTTTTTATCTGTATTCCATGTAGTAGTCATGTATTCTACTTCTTTATTAAAACGCGCTATTTTAACAGGATTATCTTCGGCACCACGGGTTATTGATTCGTAGTGGTATAGCTCTGCGTAAGGAGTCCACAAATTACGGTAGCCTACTGCTTGTACTTTTAAGCAAAAGTCCACATCGTTAAAGGCAACGGTTAAGTCTTCTTCGTTTAAGCCATTTACCTCATCAAACACTGTTTTGCGTACAAGCAAGCAAGCAGCAGTGACAGCAGATAAATTTTGTACGATGTTCAACCTACTAAAATAGCCAGAATCAGTTCGCTTAAAGTGTTTATGCGAATGTCCCGCAACACCCCCTATACCAATAATAACGCCAGCATGTTGAATGGTATCATTATGAAAATATAACTTAGCTCCTACACACCCAACATCCTCACGCAGCGCATGGGAGGTCATTTCGGTTAACCATTCAGGATTTATGACTTCTACATCATTGTTTACTAAGCCAATTACTTCACCTTTAGCCTGCTTAGCGGCAAAGTTATTAATAGCAGAATAATTAAATGGATAAGGGTAGCGTAAAACGGTTACTTTTTCGTGCTTATCCAGCTCTTCAAAATATTCTAAGGCTGTAGGGTCGTTTGAGTTGTTATCAACCAATAAGATTTCATAATTTTGGTAGGTAGTTTTATCCAAAATTGAGTCTATTGCTTGTTTGGTAATTTCGTAACCATTATAAGTTGGGATTATTAATGAAACTAATGGTTCATCTCCCTGTGAATCAGTGGCAGGCCAGTTAACTTTATATATATTAGCGTGCTTACCTTGCTCAACAGTTACCGCTTTATTGAGTACTTTGAAGTGGTCTTCAAGTGCTTTTATGCCTGCCTCTGTAGTGTATGATTTTTCACCATGGCCTAAAGCAGTGGAGCCTTCTACCATGCGCCAGTGGTAAAGCACCTTAGGTATGTGCACAATTTTTTTATGATCTATTTCACGTGAGTAACGTAATAGTAAATCGTAATCTTGGCTTCCTTCGTAGCCTTTTCTAAAGCCACCAATTTTACTTATTATATCTGTTTTATACACACCTAAGTGCGATACGTAGTTTTGACTATACAGTAAATCTAAATTCCAGCTTGATTTAAAGTGAGGGTCGCATCGATTGCCTTGTTCATTTATTTTATCTTCATCACTGTAGATAAATAATGTTTCAGGGTTTTCGTTAAGTACCTTAACAACTTCATACAAGGCATGCTGGCTTAGCTCGTCATCGTGATCTAGTAATGCAACCCATTCTCCGGTTGCTACTTCAAGTGCACTATTACTTGCCTCTGAAATATGGCCATTTTGCTCTCTAAACACCACACTGATTTTTGTATCTAAGCCTTGGTAATACTCTAAAACTTCTCTAACGTGCTCATGCGGTGAGCAGTCATCAGCTAAACATAGTTGCCAATTTGTATATGATTGCTTACGCACTGACTCTATACATTTAATAAGCAACTCTTTATCTGGGTTATAAACAGGTACTACTATCGAAATGGTTGGCTGATGTTTAAACTGTGCTAAATTACTCTGAATTTCTAAAAAATTATCTTTTTCGTTATTTAAGCGCCATGCTTGGTAAGGATCAGCATTGGTTTGATCTGCTTTAGGTTGCACGTATTCATTGTAAATACGCCCCTCATTTAAACCTGCCATTATTAAGTGAGCAAGTAGAGGTGCATCCCACCCCTCTAAATCAGGGTTTAGCTCTAAATACAGTTTCGGGCTAAAATAAGGTACAGGGCGTCTACCTTCTTTTTCACCAATTGCAATGTAATGATAAAAAGGGTTAATACCATTTTCTGCAACATCGGGGTTAGTAGCTAAGTAGTAATAGGTATTAAAATGTGGATTAGGATTTTTACCACTCATAACACCTTTAATTATAAAGTCATGTAACCTATTGGTATGACATACTTCATTAACGTCTAACTGACCAAAGTAATATCCCTCATCCCACAAATGCGACTCTTCTATTGCTTTTGCTATATCAGTAACAGGAAACTCGCCAATAACTTTTACCGCGGCAAGTAGCTCTGAGCTTTTAATTGAAATTGTTCTTTGTTCTAAAACAGCATCATTTTCATTTTGTTTAAATACAGCTTTTAGTAAAAGATTATCTTTTAAAAACCAATGCGGTTTAATATAGCTACCATTAACAACATGGTTAAAACCACATTTCGTATTTTCAATTAATTCAGCTAGGTCTGAACGTTCGACATTACAAGGACTACTTGTGATGTGCTCATGCTCAATATAAAGATCAACATAGTCGGCTTTATCACACCAACCAGCTATAGTACCTTCAATAAGCCCATCAAAGCTATATTGGGTAGAATTAGACGGAATTACAAAATTTAATTGCTCAGCTAACTGCTCAACACTTAATATACATTCAGCGACCTCATCAATGTGCCCATTGACTATAAATTCAGCTTTCATAACAAGTGTTGTAAGATGACGCCACTCTTTTTTTATTTCAGCTTTAGTTAACGCGTAGTTAAAGCTTGAGTTTGGATCAGCTAAAACGCCTTCTAAATCTTCTCTAAAATCTTGACAGGTTACCTCGGCTAACTTCTCACCAGCTAAAGAGATTATTACAGTATCTGCTTTTTGTGCCCAGCCTTTTAACTGACCATCAACTAAGCCATCAACAAACACTGCTGGTAGATCTACATTAAAAGTTGGCTTTACGGCTTTATTACGTTTAAACATCACTTAACTCCTAGCAATGGAGTCCACCAAGCTTCGTTATCTAAATACCAGTCAAGTGTTTTAGCAAAACCTGTTTCAAAGCTCTCTGCTGGTACGTAACCTAGCTCGTTATTTGTTTTAGTTGCATCAATTGCATATCGGCGGTCGTGCCCTGCGCGGTCTGTAACGTATGTTATTAATTGTTCAACGTTATTTTCCATAGCAGCTTTAGCATTAGGGAAACGTTTTGCAAGCTCTGGGTTTGTAGCAAACTTTTCGCCCATTACTTTACATACCAATTTAACTATATCTATATTGGCCCACTCGTTATTGCCGCCAATGTTATAATTTTCGCCTATGCGACCTTTTTTAAGTACGAGTTCTATACCGCGTGCGTGATCTTCTACGTATAGCCAGTCGCGAATTTGTTGGCCATCTCCATAAACAGGTAAAGGCTTGTCGTTTAAAATATTAGTAACAATAAGCGGTATTAGTTTTTCAGGAAAATGGAACGGCCCATAGTTGTTTGAACAGTTTGATGTAGTAACCTCAAGTCCATAAGTATGGTGGTATGCACGTACTAAGTGGTCGCTTGCCGCTTTTGATGCAGAATATGGTGAGTTTGGTGCGTAAGCTGTTTCTTCAGTAAATGCAGGATCGGTTGCGCTTAATGTGCCGTATACTTCGTCGGTGCTTACATGGTGAAAGCGATGTTCTAAAGGCTCGTTACCAGCTGCTTTAGGCTCGTCTATCCACTTTTTTTTAGCTGCTTTTAATAAGCTGTATGTACCTAGTATATTTGTTTCAATAAAGGCGTCGGGCCCTGTTATTGAGCGGTCTACATGCGACTCTGCTGCAAAGTGTACTATGGTGTTTAACTGATGAGTGTCGATTAGGTTTTCGATTAACGCTGTATCGCAAATATCGCCGTGTACAAAGGTCATATTTGGATTGTTTGCTACACTGTCTAGGTTGGCTTTGTTACCTGCATAGGTAAGTGCGTCTAGCACTATTACTTTGTCTTGTGGGTTTTGCGCTAACCAGTAATGTACAAAGTTGGCACCTATAAAACCTGCACCGCCGGTTACTAATAAATTTTTTACTGTCATCTGTTATTCCATTTTACAAATTTTGGCTTTACGCCTTATGTCATCGTTACGAGTCGTAAGCTGTAAGCCGTAAGACTACAAATTGTTGTTTACTAAATAGTAAGGTAATAAAAGGTTATTTATTTTGACCTTTTATGTATTTTATTTAGTAATAATAATTACTTTACTCGCCTAAAAAGTGAGGTTTATACCTCACTTACAAAATATTTTTATAACCAAGAAGCTTAATAACACCAGCAAGCTAAGCGCCTACAGTCACTTCTCTTTGTTTTGTGTATTCTCTGTGGTGATTAACCACTTTATGAGCGAGGTATAAAACCTCACCTACAAAACATTTTTACCACCGAGAACACAGAGGCGCTTCGCGCTACACTGAGAAGTTACTAGCTCTTCTCCTTCACTTCTTTGTGTTCTCTGTGGTGATAATAATCTCTTAATCACTTTATGAGCTTTAGCCCAAAAAAAATTTACCACCGAGGGCACAGAGGCGCTGCGCGCTACACGGAGAAGTTACTAGCTCTTCTCTTTTACTTCTCTTTGTTTTCTCGGTGGTGATAATAATCTCTTAATCACTTTATGAGTTTTAGCCCAAAGCAATTTTACCACCGAGAACACAGAGGCGCTTCGCGCTACACTGAGAAGTTACTAGCTCTTCTCCTTCATTTCTCTGTGGTGATTAATCACTTTATGAGCGAGGTATAAAACCTCACCTTCAAAACATTTTTACCACCGAGGGCACAGAGGCGCTGCGCGCTACACGGAGAAGTTACTAGCTCTTCTCCTTCACTTTTCCTTGTCTTCTCGGTGGTGATAATAATATCTTAATTACTTACTCTATAAGCGAGGTATAAAATCTCACCTACAAAACACTTTTACCACAGAGGGCACCGAGGCGCTGCGCGCTTCACGGAGAAGTTATTAGATCTTCTCCTTCACTTCTCCTAGCTTACCGGCTAGAGAGCGGATTTTACACGCTAATACGTTTCAGCCCGTCAAGCAACCGGACCTGATTAAAATTAATTAATAACCCAGTTTTTATGCCTGTTAACTTTAAATAAGTTATAAGCTGAGCTGAATGAATAGGCAGCAGTTTATCAACAGCTTTTAATTCAATAATCAATTTTTCAGGTATCAATATGTCTAACCTATACCCTGCATCTATACTTATACTTTTATAGCTAATCGGTAATGTAACTTGATTCATAGGTAACAAACCAGCTTGTTGTAACTCATAAAGTAAGCAATTTTCATAACTAGATTCTAATAAACCAGGACCAAGTGTTTTATGTACTTCAATAGCGCAACCAATCACAGTTTTAGTTACCAAATCTTCCATAAATAGCGCCCTTAGAATCTATTTAGCATCTAAATAACTATAAACCCGTATTTTACCACCGAGAACACAGAGGCGCTGCGCGCTACACGGAGAAGTTATTAGATTTTCTCTTTCACTTCACCTTGTCTTCTCGGTGGTGATAATAATCTCTTAATTACTCTATAAGCTAGGTATAAAACCTCACCTACAAAACATTTTTACCACCGAGAGCACAGAGGCGCTGCGCGCTTCACGGAGAAGTTACTAGCTCTTCTCCTTCACTTCTCCTTGTCTTCTCGGTGGTGATTAATCTCTTTATTAGCGAGGTATAAAACCTCACCTAAAGAACAATTTTACCACCGAGAGCACCGAGGCGCTTTGCGCTACACTGAGAAGTTACTAGCTATTTTCCTTCACTTCTCTGTGTTCTCTGTGTTCTCTGTGGTGATAATAATCTCTTAATCACTTTATTAGGAGGTACAAAACCTCACCTATAAAATTAACCTATTGATTAAGCTTTAGCTCTGTTAGCATTTCTTTTAATTGTGTGCGCCAGTGAACTGTTTTTACGCCACTTATTTCTTCAGCCTGGGCTTTATTTAACACGCTAAATGCAGGGCGTTTAGCTGGTGTTGGGTAGCTTGCTGCTGGTATTGCACTAATAGGTATTGATTTAGTTAATAGCCCTTGCTCAATTGCAAGCTCTTGTATTGCTACTGCAAAATCGTACCAAGAAGCTACACCCGCATCGGTCCAATTTAAAATAGTTGCTGTATTTTCAGTATTTAAAACTTGCTCACTGCTTGCTTTAGCTACTAAAGCCCATAGCATATTAGCCAAACCTGCCGCCCACGTTGGCGTACCAACTTGGTCGCCTACTATACCTAACTGTTCTTTTTCTGCCATTAATCGTAACATTGTTTTTACAAAGTTATTACCAAAAACAGAATAAACCCACGCTGTACGCACTATTGTTGCTTGCGAGCCTAAAATTTCATTAATAGCCTGCTCACCAGCTAGTTTAGACGCGCCATAAACACCCAAGGGATTTGTTGCATCGCTTGCGGTATAAGGCATAGTGCTTGTGCCATCAAACACAAAGTCGGTAGATATATGTATAAGCTTTGCGTCAATATTTTTACATGCATTTGCTAAATTAGCTGCACCTTGCTCATTTACTGCATAAGCTTGGTCGCTGTCTGTTTCGGCTTTATCAACCGCAGTATAAGCTGCTGCATTAATAACTATATCTGGCGAGTGTGTTATTAGTAACTCGTTTACCTGTTCGGCATTACTAATATCAAGCTCTTTTGAGCCAAAGCATATTAGCTCTACATTGCTTGGGCTGGTTTTTTGTAACTCTGAGCCTAGCTGGCCATTTTTACCTGTTACTAATATTTTCATAATGAGTACTTAATTTGGGCTATTAAAATTTTGGGGCGTTTTTAAAGCTAAGGCCGGCTTCGTCTTTAGCTGATAACTGCGGTAACTTACCTTCAACTAATGGCCAATCAATATTTAGAGTTGGGTCGTCCCATTTCATTGATACTTCAACATTTGGGTTATAAACGTCAGTACATTTATATACAAATTCGGCGGTTTCGGTAGTTACATAAAAACCATGTGCAAATCCTTCTGGTACCCAAAGCTGCCGTTTATTTTCAGCCGACAGTAATACCCCAACCCACTGTCCAAAAGTTGGCGAACTTTGGCGCATATCTACTGCTACGTCGTATACTTCACCTTGCGTTACACGTACCAATTTACCTTGGGTATTTTGTGTTTGGTAGTGTAAGCCGCGCAGTATACCTTGCGCCGATTTACTGTGGTTTTCTTGCACAAAAGTGCGCTCGCCGCAGTGTTGGTTAAATAGCTCTGTGCGAAAAGTTTCCATAAAAAAACCGCGCTCGTCACCAAATACTTGTGGCTCAATAATTTTTACATCAGGGATGCTAGTTTCAATAAATTTCATTTTAATGCCTATTAAAATACAGTTTGATCTAAAAGCGATAATAAGTACTTGCCATAGCCTGATTTTTTAAGCGGCTTTGCTAGCTTTTTAAGCTGTTCTGCATTTATGTAACCCATGCGGTAGGCTATTTCTTCTGGGCAGTTAATTTTTAAGCCTTGGCGTTTTTCTATTGCGCGAATAAAGTTAGCAGCATCAAGCAAATCATCAAGTGTACCTGTATCTAACCAAGCTGTGCCACGGCCCATTATTTCTACGTTTAGCTCTTTATTAGCGAGGTATTGGTCTATTACGTCGGTAATTTCAAGCTCGCCTCGCTCAGATGGTTTTACGTTTTTAGCAAACTCCACTACGCGACTATCAAAAAAGTATAACCCTGGTACAGCGTAGTTAGATTTAGGTTTATCTGGCTTTTCTTCTATTGAAATGGCTTTGCCATTTTGGTCAAATTCAACCACACCATACGATTTAGGGTTTGAAACATGGTAGCCAAACACTGTAGCACCTTGCTCGCACTCAGTTGCATTTTGTAGTGATAAAGATAAATCGTGACCGTAAAACAGGTTATCGCCAAGAACAAGTGCCGCGCATTGGCCTTGTAAAAAGTCTTCAGCTAATAAAAATGCTTGCGCTAGGCCATCTGGACTTGGTTGCTCTTTGTATTCAAACGTTATACCCCATGAACTACCATCGCCTAGCAGCTCTTTAAAGCGAGGTAACTCAGCGGGGGTCGAAATAATTAAAACTTCGGTAATACCAGCCATCATTAAAGTAGATACCGGATAAAATATCATCGGTTTATCGTATACCGGCATTAGTTGTTTACTTACGACTTTTGTAAGAGGGTATAAGCGAGTACCTGACCCACCGGCTAAAATTATACCTTTGCGTGCCGACTTTGTGGCAGGTGCTTTTAAAGAGTGCATATAGAATCCTATCTATTAATTTTAATTAAACTTTATAACTTGAAGTTTACCTTAGCTCTTTTACTGTGGCTAAAACTATTTTACCAATACCAAACAGCATTAGCTGTAATACTGCAAAGAGTAAAATATTGTAAAGCGTATCTGGGTATTTATTGTCTTGTGGTAGCGTGGCTGACTCAACCACTACTAAATATTTAAGCTGCCTATAAGCCTCAATTCTGGCCTTGTCGAGCGATACCTCAGAAGATGTATAACCTTTAAGCGCTAGTTCCAACTCAATTTTTAAGTCAGAAAATTGCGCAAGCACTTCACTTACAGAGGTTCCATTATTTTTAATATTACTATTGGTGCCTTGCTGAGTAGAAAGCCTATCTCGCTCTAGCTCTAGCTGGGTTTTAAGTGCGCTCAGCTCCGACGCTAGCATAACTACTTGCGGGGCTTTTTCGGTCATGGTTGAGCGTAGCCCTTTTAGCTCTGCACTTTTAGTGGCTATTTGCCCCTCAAGCCCATAGGTTATTTGCTGCAGTGCCATGCCTTCGGCCTCTGGGTCAAGTAAGTTATTTTTTTGCTGAAACGCAAGAGTGTTTTTTTGTGCGTCGCGCAAGCGTTGCTCAACTTTTGCATGCTCTAATCGTATAAACTTTAATTGAGCATCAGCTAGTTGGTGGCCTATTGAATTTATATACCACTCTGCGCGGTTAACTATTGTTTGCGTTAGAGTGTTTGCAAATTCAGGCGTAAAGCCCTGGGCTAATATTTTTAGTACGCCTGAGTCTTCATCTATTTCAATAGTGGTGTGGTCAATGTAATAACTTAGTAGGTCTTCACTGCTAGCGTTGCTACTTAACCCCGTAAAAATATCGCCATGCTCTTGGTAATGTGCTTTTAAGTTACTGTGTTGTTGCAGGTAGTTAAGCATGTCTTGCGAGTGTATGTACGCTTTAGCTATTTCGGTATCGGCTGTTGAGTTGCTACCCACACCTAGGCCACTAAGTAGCGCCATTGACGGGTCCATTGTTGCCATGCCGTCAGGCTGCTGAATTATTAATTGTGCACGGCTCTCATATCTAGGGGCTGCTAAAACGAGTTGGTAAAAAGCAAATAATATAAAAGGCACAACCAATAGTACAAACCACGGCTTAGTAAATAAGTGTAGGCCGCGCTTATTATTTAACTTAGCCATAGCAACTTGCTTTACGTTTGGTTTTGCATTTTGCTCGGTAGAGGTACTTGATTGTGTTTGCTTTGCTTTGCTATTTATTTTGTCAGTAAGCCTAGCTAACTCTTTATTTATTTGCTCGCTTTTAGGTTTTAAATTACGAGCGCGCTGCATAACACGCCTTGCTAGGTATATATCATTTTGTTCAACCCGTTGAGCAAGCCCTATTAACTTTTCACCATTATCCCAAATGGCTTTATCGGTTTTTAACCCTAGCTCTGTAAAGCGCTGTTCTATTTTTTCTACCGCTTGTTGACTCATAATTATAATGCCTGGTAATGAGCAATTCCTTGCTCTAAATCGTTGTAAAAAGTAAGTTCACCTTGGTGCAATACAATGGCGCTATCACAAAAATGGCGCAGTTCGTCCATTTCGTGGCTTACCATTATCACATTAGCATTTTTACTTTTTTGTGTGAGGGCTTCGCGCGTTTTTTTTCTAAAGTTTGCATCACCTACCGAGGTAACCTCATCTATTAGGTATACGTCAAAATCTATACCTATTGAACAAGCAAATGCTAGGCGAGGCTTCATACCGCTAGAGTAAGTTTTTACTGGTAAATCAAACTTTGGGCCTAGCTCGGCAAATTGGCGTACACGGCGCACGTATTGGTCTAAGTCGGCAACACCGTTAATCATTCCTATAAAGCGGGCATTTTCGGCGCCACTCATTTGCGGGTGAATTCCTGTGGCAAGCGCTACCGGCCACGATAAGTGAAGGTCAGTAATTATTTCACCTTTATTGGGGTATTCGCTGCCAGCAAGCATTTTAAATAACGTAGATTTACCTGCGCCATTAGAGCCTAAAATAGCAATGTTATGGCCGCTAGGTATTTCAAAGCTTATATTTTTAAAAATATATTGGTTACCTAACGTAGAGGGGTAGTACTTGGTAACATTTTGCAGCTTAATCACTTAATACTCCTTGTTGCATAAGGTTACCTGCTTAGCGCCTGTTTCCACGAAACGTGGTAAACAGCTAAAGCAAAAAACAATAATACAATCGTACAAGCTAATAAATAAAACTCACTTACTGCCTCCGTAGGGTAAGTACTATAAGCTGCATGACGAGTTAACTCTATTGCATGCAAAATTGGGTTCCAATCTAAATATGGCCAGTACTCTTTAGGTATATCCTCCATCGAAAAAAATACACCCGATATAAAAAACAAAGGCCTAGTTAAAATACTTTGCACTTTAGTAATTTCAGGTACATAACATTGTCCAATAGCAAATAGTAACCCCAGTGACAACGCTATAATCCATACTGCAAAAGCGTTAGTTATTAAAAATAATGGATTGTCTATATTAATATCCATTTTAAATAAAAACATAAGCAATAATATAAGCAAAAATACAAATAGCTTAACGAGTAAATAAAAACAACTACTGGCTAATACACTACTAATTGGCTGCACTTGCCTAAAGGCAAATAAGGCTTTATTTTTTTTTATTGAATTTGCTGAGTTATTTAAAGTTTCTAAAAACAATTGAATTAACAGCATGCCGTACATCATAAATTCGAATGTGGGCACTGTATGCGAGTCACTACCTGAGATCAGGCCGCGTAAGTACGATAGTAAAAATATAAAGCTTAATGGCTGAAATATCGCCCACGATAAACCAAATTTATCGTTGAAGCCTGTGCGGATTTCTCGTACAAAAAGGGCAAATATAACGTCGCGCCATATTGCCCAGTTATTACGTTTAAGTACTGTGGTCATTTAGGTGGCCACATTTGCCGCAATAGCAATTTGATAAATTATTTGCGTTATATCTTTAACCGATTGCAAAAACTTAGTGTCGACTTTTGGTAATACTAATATTTGATCCCCTGGTTTTAAGTTGCCGTAGGCGTCTACGTCTATCATGCCGTTAGGGTGTATTACCATTATTTGCTCGTAATTGGCGCGTTCGCTGTAGCCACCCGCCCATGCTATGTAGTCGTCAATTGTTGCATTTGGGTTATACACTAGCGCTTGTGGCATAAGTACTTCGCCGCCTATGTGTATTAGGTCTGTTTTGGCTGGTATGTGTATTACATCCCCCTGCTCTAAACGAATATTAGCTACTTGGCCTTGATCTGAAATTACAACCTTGCCAAGCGGAATCGCTTTGCGGGCACGTTCTGTAAATTCTAAAATCATTTTACCTTCTTCGGCTCTTATTTTAGCTTCTCCGTCGGACGACGCTGGGGCGGTAAATACGCTGCGCTCTAATCGGTCTAACGCTTGCTCAATCATTTCTTTTTGCTTTTTAGCTACGCTTTTACGCTGTATATAAATTGACTTGTAGTCAGCAAGGTCTTTATTTATTTGTATATTGGCAAGTAAGTCGTGCAAGCGTGTGTTATTTTTTACTGCAAAATACGAAGGCCCTAAATAACTGCCAGCTACCTGAATGTCGAGTACCTGCGCACGTATATCGTCGTTAAAAATAAGGCGGTCGCCATCTTTAAGTGTAAAGCTTTTAAACTCGTTGTAAGGTAAGTAAACCGAAAATGGGCCTGTTTTACGATCGCCTACTATTCCTACGTGGCTTACTTTAGCAAGTGGCAAGGCAAATTTTGCTAGTTGCTCTCCCGTTGCTTGATTATCTTTAAACTCAAACCTAAATGGTGCTCTTACACTTCCCGATACAACAACTGTTGCCTTTTGGCGCTCAACTAAAATTACGTCGTTGTCTTTAAAGTTAAACTTAGGGAGGTAACCACTTAGTATAAAGTCGTATAGGTCAATATTTTGAATTACTTTATCGTCTCGTAATACCTTTATAGAGCGATAACTGCCTCGCTCAGAGTCTATTCCACCGGCTCGCTTTAAGTAGTACAAAATACTGTCGGAGGCTATACCTGCATATTGCCCAGGACGAACAATGCTACCACTTATGTAAACACTCACTGGCGTTGCTGTAAGTAAGTTTACGTATATTTGTACACTACTTTTATATACTTCTTTTATTTTATTACTTACGTAACTATTTAGCTGGCTTGCTTTTACGTCTGCTACGTATACAGGACCTACATTAGTTATAAATAAATTACCTTGGTTATCAACCGTGATAACTTCTGATTGATTTATTGCACCCCACAGCCAAATAGAAACTTTGTCGCCTGGTGCTATTGTATAGTCGTCGTTTAAGCCATCTTGGCGCTCACTTTCGTAACCTCCTGCAAATAGGTTTGCACCATATGGAGGTGGTAAGCCAAGCTCTGGAGTAGGTAGTAATTCAGCCGCTGACATTTCGCCTGGTAATAATGTTCCAGAACGCCCTTGTTTATTATATGTTCCATTTTGTAACGCAGCATTAGGTAGTTGCGTTTGAGTTGTACCTGCGCTTTCAAGCTGGCTTAAAGACATTTGTTCTGCTGCAGTAGCATTAGCGCTAAATAGACTAAAAGTAGAGCAGGTTAATATTAAAAATGTTTGAAATATTTTGCTTAGCATGTTCATAAAGGGCTTAAGCTCCAAAGCTAATTTGGTTGTTTTTGTTTTCAATTACTTGAGGCGTTACTACCCATTGCTGGTTGGTATTTTTACACACAGCTCGACGTTCTTGTTCGGCTAATTGTTCTGCTCTTTTTAAATAAACCACTCTACAGTTTTCACCCAATGCTGACGTATATTGCAGGCCTAATGTAAACTCAATATTATTGTATTGCCCTGTATAGCCTTGCGGCTTAGAGTCTAATACATCACTTAAATACGTGGGTAATGCGCTAGCACTGTTAGATTTTATTGGTTCGTCTATTAGAGCACGTGTGGCATGAAGAACAGGGGGTGACATAGCACAGCCTGTTAAAAATAGAAAAGGGAGAAGTGATACTATAACTTTATTATTTTTCATTATTTATTTTCTAATCTATTAGTAAGTAACAAAATAAAATCCTTGATGTGGCTAAATTTTCGTTAGCTTTTTCCATACTTGTTTAGTAATTGCCGAATAACACATAAAAAACAATAAAAAAGACACTAGCATTATCCATTCAGCTACAGCATAAACTTCAGCCAAACAACCTAGTAGGGCAAGTATACTTGCACCAGACGAAATAACAATAAGCGAAAATCGATGGCTGTAACCTGCTGCTTCAAAAATATGATGCAAATGCTGTCTGTCAGCCTGAAAAGGGGATACACCTGATTTGACTCTTCGCATTATTACTGTTGCCATATCCATTAAAGGTACAGCAATTATATACAAGGCAGTTACAGGTCTTAATGCTGGCGCATCTAACTCTATCCCTATTACCATAAGCCAAACTAGAGTTAAGCCTATGAGCATATTGCCTGAGTCACCCATAAATATTTTTGTGACTGAACTGTGCAGTTTAAGATTAAATATTAAATACCCTAATAAGGCGGCAATAAATAAAAAAGGCAGCAAGTACCATGCATTAGTTACTCGACTTAGTAAAAACGCCAAAGCAGTAAATGCAACTACGCTGAGTAAACCGACTAATCCGTCCATGCCATCCATCATGTTAATAGCATTGATTCCTGCAATAATAGCAATAACCGTTAATACAATTCCAAATCCTGCTAATTTGAGTTCAAACCAACCTAAAATATATCCTAAGCTGTGTAAGTAGATCTCTGTTCCAAATATAACCAACGAGGCTACAAGCACTTGTGCAACAAGTCGGATTTTTACCGAGAGTTGATAACGATCATCTAAAGTACCCAAAAAAAGTACCAACGCTGATGCAACTAAATAAATATTTAAGTTTCGGCTGTGTTCTATAAATAACATTGAAGTAATTAATACGGCTAAATAAATTGCAATTCCGCCAACTAAAGGGATGTTTCCTTTATGTATTTTTCTATCGCAAGGGAAGTCAACCAACCCTGTTTTTACAGCAATAGGATTAATCACTTTTATGGCAACAAGTGAGATAATAAACGTAATTGAGAGAGGGAACCAAAAATCCATTATGTATCCATATGTGTAAAAGTATAGCTAAAGCGCAACGAATATGTACTTCTCATAAGTATACAAAACCTTTACATTTATGCATGGCTAATTACAACTATATTATCAAGACAAAGCACTTAAAACACATGATTTATCACTAGCTTTGTAATGATTTATTTTTTCAATGTTAAAAATAATACCACAAATAGTTGTTTAAAGTACTTCAATACTATTACAGCTTTAATTCTATCTCTCGATAACCGACCATAGCGTGCAATCGACAGTATGGTAAATAAATATGGTTAAATATAGCCTGAACGTTGATCTACGACAGCTAAATTATAAATAAATTAGGAATTAAGTTTTAATAAAGAAAATATGCTTTCTTTATTATTAAAACACAGCGGCTATACCCTACCTTGAATCTTTGTAATTTAACTTCTACTGTAAATGTCATTACAAAAACGACTAATTACTGTGAGCCATCATGCAAATACTTCACCACGGAGCGGTTAATGGAGTTACCGGTTCGTGCCACGAGCTAATAATTAACGAGCAAACAAGTGTGCTTGTTGATTGCGGGTTATTTCAGGGTGAGGATTCTAAAGCAGATCTTTCAATAGAGTTTAATATTACCCATGTTACTGCGCTTATTGTTACCCATTGCCATATTGACCATGTTGGTCGAATTCCTTATTTGTTAGCAGCCGGTTTTAAAGGCCCTATTTTTACAAGTATTGCATCGGCTAGCTTATTACCATTAGTAATAGAAGATGCTTTAAAAGTAGGTGTAACCCGCGACCCTAAAATTATAGCTGCCTGCTTAAGCTTATTAAATAAACGCATAGTTGCTGTTGATTATAAAACGTGGTTTGAACTGTCTTGCAAAGCGCCCGATAAAGCTAAGGCGAGGTTTCAGCGTGCAGGGCATATATTAGGTTCTGCTTACGTTGAAATTGATATTACAAATAATGATAACAACAAACATCGCGTTGTATTTTCAGGAGATTTAGGCGCACCGTATACCCCGCTACTCCCTTCGCCTAAGTCGCCTTATAAAGCCGACACTCTAGTTATTGAATCAACCTACGGTGATAAAAATCATCAAGGCCGTAAAGAGCGTACACAAACGCTAAAAAACATTATTGAACGCGCAGTAGCCGACAACGGCGTTATTTTAGTCCCTGCTTTTAGTATTGGCCGCACACAAGAACTGCTATACGAGCTAGAGCAACTCATACATAGCTCATCTAAAAAGTCTAAGTGGCGAGACATTCACGTAATACTCGACTCCCCTATGGCAGCCAATTTTACTGAGCAATACAAAAACTTTAAACACCTATGGGATAGCGAAGCTAAACGCAAAGTTGCAAACGGTAGGCACCCGCTCGATTTTAAAAACCTAACTACGGTTGATTCACACAAAGAGCACATGGCTGTTATTAACTATTTAAGTACGCGGCAAACACCAGCCATAATATTAGCGGCAAGTGGTATGTGCACAGGGGGCCGAATAGTTAATTATCTTGAGCGATTTTTAAGTGACAAAACCACCGATGTATTGTTTGTAGGTTACCAAGGTAATAAAACGCTAGGCCGTGAAATTCAAAAATATGGCCCTCGTAATGGATATGTTTTTATAAACGATGCTCGCATTACTATAAACGCCAAAGTACATACAATTAGTGGCTATAGCGCCCATGCCGATCAAAACGGATTAATTAAGTTTGTAACGGGTATGCATGAAAAGCCAAGCCATATAAAAATTGTGCATGGCGATGATGATGCAAAAAACGCGTTAGCGGATAAGTATAGAGAAGCTTTGGGGGGGAGTGTAGCAGTGGAGATTGGTAAGTAACCTCAAGTACAACAACTTAGCACTCTGTACCCATTATTAAAAAAGCCAAATAATTTTTAGCGATAACCTCCTCTCCAAAAAGTATATTATTTAATATCTGGAGTAATAACATAATAAAATTACACTCCATACCCCTAGCGATGTTGTACAATACTGGACTTTAAGTCCAATATATAAACTAGGAAGCAAGCTTTGCAAACTGCATTAAACGTAACAATGCCAATATTATCATTTTTAATATGCATTTTAACTGCTTACATTTTAGGTAAAACACCTGCATTTAATTTTCTCAATGCAAGAAAAAACCGCTTTAAGAGCCTTGATGGTATAAGGGGGTTTTTAGCTTTATCAGTTTTTTTTCATCATTTTGTAATCACGTATTATTGGAAAAAAACTGATATTTGGGCATCGCCTCCCGAAAATATGTTTGATAACTTCGGCAGTGTTGGTGTCGCTATTTTTTTTATTATAACTGGCTTCCTATTCATATCTAAAATAACTAAAAAAAGCACAACTAACTGGGTATCCCTTTATAAATCCAGGTTTTTTAGAATCGTTCCTTTGTATGTGTTTACTTTGGTAGTTATTTCATTAGTTGTATTTACCAGCTCTAAATTTAATTTGCAGGTGTCAATCCCGATGCTTATTAAAGACTATATTAAATGGGGACTATTTCACGGAGGTAGTATAAATGGTTTTACAGATACTCGAAAAATTATTGCCGGTGTAGATTGGACCCTTAAATATGAGTGGTTTTTTTATCTCTGTTTACCACTAATATCATTATGCATAAACAAACTAAAAAAAGTCGGTATATTTTTATTAATTGCAACTACCCTAATATTATTTTTTCAGCCGTTATATATTTTTTCATTTAAAACAAGCTATTTAATTTTCTTTAGTATTGGTGGCCTTGCTTCCTACTTAATAAAAAACTACAAACCCAATTTTAAGATAACAGGTAAAATAGCTTCAACCATTAATCTTCTGTTTATTATTATTGCAATGCTTTACCCAAATACATTAGATATTTTTCACGTTTTTACTATAGCTATTGTTTTTTTACTAACGCTATTAGGCAACGATCTTTTTGGAATATTTACATTGCGTTCTTCTATTATCTTAGGTGAAATTAGCTATAGTATTTACTTACTCCATGGAGTTATTTTATATCTCTTATTCACGGTAGCATTTCCTCTTGAAGCTTCAAGTAGCCTGTTAAGTGACTTTTTACTACTCATGCCTTTGACTTCAGTAGTGGTAGTTTTAATATCAGCAGCTACCTTTTTATTGATTGAAAAGCCTTGTATGAGTATTGGTAAAAAATAAAGTCATTACCGTTAACATTTAAAAAATGTACTTTGTAGTACTGATTTTCCTCCCAAAAGGAATGGCCAGATAGAGCTATTACTTAAAGGCGACAAAACAAAGCCTGAATATTTAGAGGTTATTTAACGAGAGGCAGTAGAAAATTGCTGTCTCTCGCTCTAATAGTAAGTAAGTATAATAGTAAATACAGTGGTTTTTATTTTTTTAAAATACCGATTACCTTTTTATTATCACAAACTATTAAACTATTTATTTTATTATGTTGCATTGCTTCATACGCCATTGCTATTGAAACATTCGGTGCTATTGAAACTGGGCTACTATTAGCAATATGCTTAGCCTTTAAGTCAAATAAATCTTTACCATACTTTTCAATTGCTCGACGTAAGTCGCCATCAGTTATCAAGGATTTAGCTTCATCGTCACACATTACCAAAGTGAGCCCTAATGCCCCTTGAGACATAATGTTTATAACTTCTGTTAGTGGTGTATCTTCATTAACTAAGGGTAAGTTTTTAGAAACCATTTCATCACTAACTTTACTGAGCAACTTACGCCCCAAACTCCCCCCAGGATGGAAGCGAGCGAAGTTTTCAGGCTGAAAGGAGCGTGATTCCATGAGTGCCACAGTCAATGCGTCCCCCATTACTAACGTTGCAGTTGTAGAAGATGTTGGCGCTAACTGTAATGGGCACGCTTCCTCAGGCACAGATATATTTAAATGGTAGTGTGCATGATTTGCTAGGGTTGAATCTGGGTTGCCCGTTATTGCAATAATTTTATTATTATTATCCTTTAAAAATGGTAATAACTTTAAAACTTCGAGTGTTTCACCAGAGTTAGATATTGCAATAAAAACATCTTCAGGAGTAACCATCCCTAGATCACCATGAAAAGCCTCACCAGGATGCATAAAAAAACTAGGTGTTCCTGTACTCGCAAAAGAAGCAGCTATTTTTTTCCCTATGATTCCTGACTTACCCATACCACAAATAATGGTTCGTCCAGTTGTATTTAAAATTAATTGCACGGCATAATTAAATTCATCATCAAGCTGTTGTTCAACTGCCTTTAACGCTTCTATTTCTATCTTTATTACGCGCTGAGCTACTTCATAACTACTCATATATGCTCCATTATAGCTTTTACATTCAAGTAATCACTTTCGGTATCAATACCATGAGGGATATCACCTAAGTATTTCATTACACCGATTGTTAACCCGTTACTTAGTGCGCGTAACTGCTCTAGTTTTTCACTTTTTTCTAGCGCAGATTCAGGCAAACCACATAGCTTTTGCAGTACTTTAACATTATACAAATAAATACCTATATGACGATTTGCATGGGATAAGCTTTCAGGGGCATCTCGGTCTACTGGTGCAGGGCTACGGGTAAAATATAAAGCTTGATTATTTTCTGTAACAATTGCTTTAACTACATTTGGATTAGTGAAGTCTTCATAATCATTTATCGCAACTGATGCTGTACATAAGTCAAACAGGGGGTTCATTTTACTGAAACTTATAAGCTTTTTTATTAAAGCTGATGGGATTAATGGCTCATCACCCTGCACATTAACGACTAAAGTATTTTCGCTCCAACCTAATTTTGTAGCAACTTCGCTTACTCTATCGGTACCACTTGCATGTGTACTTTTGGTCATTACCACTGGCAATTGTAGTTGATTTGCTTTGGTCTCGATACGGCTATCATCTGTAGCTATAACTATGTCCTTGATACTAATGCCTGCTTCTAAAATACGCTGAGTAACGTGCCAGAATATAGGTTTTTTATTTATTTCTAATAGTGGCTTAGCTGGTAGCCTTGTTGATCCGTACCTTGCCGGAATTACTACTTTAAAATCCAGAGGAATATCCATTATTACTGCCCATACGGTTATATCACCTAATATTATTTAGTGATTCGATAATGACGGCCTAAACAATATGCTTTTAGTACAAAATGAATGTCTAACGGCCCTTTTTTTAGCCCTGCAAGTCTTTGTAAGTTAACAAGAGCAAGACGCAACAGTCTATACATAGATTTATAGAAAGGGGAATAATAACGCCACTGTAAACCTACATCGTAGCCCCTTTCTTTAGCCCTAAAAGCTGTAATTTTTTCAGGCTCATTTTCTAAGCGCGACAACGAGTGACTGAGGCCGCTCATTAGTTTTAAGTTATTATTTTGTTCAAGTGCGTTTAATCTATAGCAAAAAGTAGTATCAACGCCATATAGATAAAATTTACTATCGAAAACATCATTATAAACCGACTTTAGTTTTTCCGTGACCTCACACCCAATAACTAAACCACTCCCTATGGCTAAAATATCATCATTATGCTTACATTTATCATTAATAGACCTAACCACTTTATAATTGATTTTAGGGCCTTCTACTTTACCATTGAATAATATGAGTGGAAAACCGACCTGGCTTTTATCTAAAGAAAATGCATTTTCTAAATAAAGGTCATTTAATTGGGTGTCATCATCTAAAATAATATATTTTTGAGCTATATTTTTGTTTATAAAGCGATTATAAATTTTAGCAAGAGACTCATTCTCAACAGTTTCGATAACTTCCACTTCAAACCCTTTAAGCATAAAAGGTTCTAAGTTTTTATTAATGAGTTCGTCTGGCCCGTTATTCCAGACTGTTAATTTACAATTTTGAAAATTCAAATTGGACTCGAGTAATGTTGATAGTGTTTTAGAATCCGAAATTTCTTTTTTAAAAAGAAGTACAACGATTGCAAGTTTACTTTGCATTTTTATACCTATGCTTTAAGTGTAAATATTGACATTGCTATACTTGTTGCAAAAACAGGCAACATTTTCATTAAAAAGGCAATGGGAGATTTATTGAAAACCTTTATATACAATAATAAATAAGTTTGGATGAAGTTAATATGCATTGCTATAACTAAATACCATGAAATTAGTAACATATCTTTTTTTACTACTCCCATAATTATAGCTAAAATCATTACTACTGCTGACAAACAACCACTTAAAAAAAGTACACCTGTCTTATCCATTGCTTGAAAAAAGCTTCCGCTAGTAGACGCAACCACTTGTACAGGTATCGAAATAGCTAAAATTTGAATAATAGGAATAACAGCAATCCACTGCTCTCCTAACATAATAATTACTATCCAGTCAGATAAAAAAAACATTCCAATGCCAGCAAAAATAGCAATTATCGATAGTTTAAAGGTGAATGCTGAATGTATTTTTTCTACCTTTATTTTATCTCCTTTATTTTTACGAATCACAGGTTGAATTGCTGGTGTCATAGCGAAAGTTAAAACCATTAGTGGGTACTTCATTAGTTGATATGATTTATCATATATCCCCAAAGACGAAGCACCAATAAATTTACCAATAAGAATATTATCGAGGTTCCTAGAAAAGAAGTTTATAAAATTAAAGCCAAATTGATACAAGGAGAATGACAATAAAGGCTTTATTGCAGAAAGTTTACTTCCTAGTTTAGGCCTACCAAATTCGGTTTGATTTGAGTAATAATACTGAACTAAAAACGATATTCCCGCACTAGCTAAGTATTTAGCCGATAAAGCATAAATTGGTTCAACAACAAAAGTTAAACCATACGCAATAGAAGTAGAGATAACTTCTGAACACGTACCAGCTACTGCAATTTTATAAAATGCTTGTTCTCGAAGTAAAAATGCATTGGGTACTATAGTTAAAGCAAAAAAAACTAATGATATGGATACAAAAGGGACTACCTTATCAACATCCTGTATTTCATAAAATGAGACCAAAAACACACTCAGGGCACTAAAGCCAACAGCTAATATAAGCCCTACTAATAGTGTTAACGAAAATATTCCATTTTTATCATTATCGGACAATGCCGATAAATTAATAATTGCAGGCCCTAAGCCGGCTTCTGCCATTAACTGGAAAAACAAGTAAAACACCATGATCGCGGCGACTATACCAAATATCTCAGGTGTAAAAACGCGAGCTAAAAGCATCATTGATAAAAGATTAACAGCATAGACTGAATATCTACCTATTACACTTTTACCAATCGCTTTGTATAAAACTTTACTTTCTTTCATTTATTTTGCCTAGCAGTCAGTGCTAGCTAATCCAGACTGCTTAATACGCTTCATATTGGGTAAGAAACTTGTTAATAATTACAAACTCTTTGTTTTGGGTAACAAAGAGATTATTGAATTGTCCATATTTTTTTCCTTCCAATTCAGATCGCATATTCCATCTGTAGGAGAAAAGGCAGTTGGAGCTTGTAGCAACAGCTTGCGAATTTCAAGATGATCAGACTTATCGCAAGCTGATTTAAGTTTAACTAAAAATGGCTCTAACTCTGCCCAAGGCATTTTTACTTCTTGAGCACTCAATATTCTTGGATGGTCTGTGCCAATGACATTGTCACCGATTAAAAGCTCCTCAAAAAGCTTCTCTCCAGGGCGTAACCCTGTACACCTAATTTCTATATCACCATCCGGTCGCTTATTATGTTTAACTTCAAGCCCTGACAAATGCACCATTTTAGTGGCTAAATCTTTTATTTTTACAGGCTCACCCATATCAAGGACAAACACATCACTCCCTACCCCCATTGCACCTGCTTGAATAACTAGCTGAGCTGCTTCTGGAATTGTCATAAAGTAACGAGTTATGTCTTGGTGGGTTAGTGTTATTGGGCCACCTGCTTTAATTTGCTTTCTAAACAAGGGAACCACTGAACCAGATGACCCAAGCACATTTCCAAACCTTACCATTGTAAAGCGTGTTGTCGTTTGAATTTCAGACAGTCCTTGCAGAACGAGTTCTGCCATGCGCTTAGTAGTACCCATTATATTAGTTGGGCGAACAGCTTTATCTGTAGAAATTAATACAAATGTTTCTACATTTGTATTAATTGCAGCGGTCGCTAAGTTATAAGTGCCATAAATATTATTGCGCACTCCTTCTACAACATTATGCTCTACTAGTGGTACATGTTTATAAGCCGCTGCATGGTATACAGTTTGAACATTAAACGTTGAGAATGTTGATTCAACGAGCTTTTTATTTTGAACGGACCCCAAAATTGGTAGTATTTCGATATTTAGATTGTTTGTAGCGTTATACTCTGACAGCTCTTTTTCAATTGCATATAACGCAAATTCAGACAGCTCGAACAAAACTAGTTTGATTGGATTGTTTTTTACTATTTGCCTACACAATTCTGAACCAATTGAACCACCGGCCCCCGTTACCATAACTGCTTTATTAGTTATATTTGCAGACATAAGATCTTGTCGTGGTTGAACTGAATCACGACCTAGCAAGTCATCAATTTCAACATCTTTCACTTCATCAAGATTAGTTGTTCCCGAAACAATATCTGCCATGCCTGGTATTGTCATAACTTGTAATTTAAATTTTTCTATTGCGTTAAGGACTTCTTTTCGACGACTTCTTGATGCGCTAGGAAGAGCAAGTAAAATTTTACTCGCACACTTTTGCTTTGCAACCTCAGCAATTTGTGACGGAGCATAAACACAAACCCCTTGAATTAGCGATAAATGCTTTTTAGGGTCGTCATCAATAAATGCAACTGGTGAGTATTCAGGGCCATTTGCTAAGGCAGTTGCTAATTGGCGGCCAGCAGAACCGGCACCATATATAATTACTCCCTCTTTGCGACGCATGGTAATTTGCCCAACGACGGCACGTACTGTGAGCCTCGCACCGCCAACAAATAAAATACAAAAGCTAGCGTAAATAAAAGGAACGGTGCGTGGTACGGGGGCACTAAGAAAAAAGGACAATACTGTCAAAAAGACGGTTGAGAGTATAACCCCAGCAATTATTGCCCACATGGCTTGTGTGTTCATATAGCGTAACACAGCCCTATACAGCCCAAGTTTAACAAAACTTAATAGGCTAACCGGTAGCAAGGCGGCAAGTAAAATCCAAGTATGTGTATTCTTTAAAACGGCGGTGCTGTCTAGCCTTAGTAAAAAAGCGAGCCAAAAAGCAACTACTATAAAAATGCTATCAATAACAAGTGATACAATTCTTTTTTTGGGGCGGGGCAAATTAACTAAAAATTTTAAAAACACAATACAATTCCCTGAAATTAGCAGTGATACCACTATTCTATTAGTTACAATTTTACTACAAGATGAACAGCTATTGCACTTAATAATTTAAGACTATAGACACAAGGTAATATAGTCTTTATGTATTTGGTTATTTTTTGTAACTTTGTGTATTTTAAAGTTTACTACTTAACTCTATCGCCACTTCCTTTTCCTACCACTGTTTGAATGATGTAACTGAAATAGTTTTTTATATTTAATGTGTTAATCATTTCTTGATCTGTTTCGGCTAACAGTTGTGGCGTCGACATATCAATCTCATTAACTTGCGCTAAACCAGTAATACCAGGGCGAACATTATATATATTTTTAGCATCGCGGGCTTTTGTTAATTCGCTTTGATTAAACAAACCAGGGCGTGGACCAACTAAGCTCATCTCGCCTTTTAAAACATTCCACAACTGTGGTAGTTCATCCAGTTTTGTTTTACGTAAAAAGCTACCGAACGCTGTAATTGAAGCAGTGCTTGCTAAGTGGCTTGCAACAGATGCAGTGTCTACCTTCATTGTTCTAAACTTAATTAGAGTAAAAGGCTTTTTGTGCCTCCCTACTCGCTCTTGCATAAAAATTGGGGAGCCGGTATCAAATAAACCGATTATGTATAAAATTATTAAAAATGGCATTGCTATAACTAAACCAAACAATGCAAAAATAAAGTCGAGTGTTCTAATCATGTATATCTCTGTTTAGCAGGGGCATAGCTGCATTTATTGTGTAGGGCGGTGTCCAATTTAATAATTGAAACATATTGCTCGAATCTACTTCTAAATCATCAAATAATTGCTTACTTAATGTTGTTTTGCCTAATAAATTAATAGCAAATCTCATTAAAAACACAGGGACAGGAAGATGCAAAAGAGTTTTATGAATACCATTTGCAATTGAAGTCGAAAACTCCTTAGTAGACACAACTTGACCATCTGATGCTAAAAATATTTGTCCTGCAGCTTTTTCGTGCTTTAAGCACAAAAAAATAAAATCGGCTAAGTTTTGCACTGAAATAAAGCTTCGTTTATTTTTAACTAAGCCGAAAGGTAATATACCAAATTTATTAATCATTTTTAACAACAAGCTAAAGCTACCAGGCGCTTCTTTTCCATATACTAAGACAGGTCGAATTATAACAACTTCTAGACCAGTATCTTTAGAGATAGCCTGTAGCTCTTGCTCAGCGTTATATTTTGACCTTGCATAATCGTTATGCGGGTTTGCAATATCTGTAGGTTTAAAAGGCTCTTCGCGAGAATTCAAACCATTTACACCTATAGTGCTAATAAATATAAACCGCTTAATATTAGCCTTAGATGCTTCGTTAGCTAAATGCGTCACTAATTTAGTATTATATAGTGTGTACGTTTCAGAATCTGTAACGGCTTTATGGGCTACACCTGCTAAATGTATGAATGACTCACATCCAACTAAGTGCTCAGCCTTAACATCAAACAAGTCATCATATTTAATGTACTTATTTGATTTTATGCTTTTTCTTGTTAGTGCTAATACTTCAATGTCATTAGGGCAGCCTATAAGTAACTCTTTACCTATAAAACCAGTTGCACCTGTAACTGCTACTTTCATATTAACTCTCTATTTTTAATAACATTAATCACTACTTTATTTTTCGAGACAAAAGATAGACTAGGTAAAGCAATTTTTGCGGGAGTAATCTAGGTAATGAGCGCACTATAAAATAAAAATACGATTTTACAGCATACTGAGGAAATAATTTAGCTTTTTGCTTAGCAAGCTTAGCCTCGTATGTTACATACTTTAAGCCAGTACGGCGCGACATCATTTCTTTACCCGCACGCGCCTTCACAAGGGTTTGTTGGATATTGTATCCCTTATGACCGCTGCTAAGCAGACGTAACCATAAATACCAATCTTCCATTGACATCATATGTTTATAACTACCAACAGACATAACAGCACTTTTTTTAAACATAACGCTTATATGATTAAAGGGATTGCGCGAAATTCCACCTTTAATTATGTCATCGTTAAACTCTTTTACATAACGAGTCGCTATATAATTCGTGCTTTCGCATTCTATTTCATCAATAAATGAGCCACAAAAAGCAAGTGATGGCTGCGCTTTAAATATAGCTAATTGTTTTTCAAAACGTTCTGGTACACATAAGTCATCGGTGTCCATTCTTGCAATAAGTTCGTAAGAGCATGCTTTTAACCCTTCGTTTAAAGCATTTCCAAGGCCTACATTTACTTGTAAAGGAACTAACACCATATTCAGTTGAAGTTTCCATTTATTTATTACATCCATTAAGCCTTGCTTAATAGGGCCATCGAGTACAAGTACTACTTCTGATGCTCTGACCGTTTGATTATATAAGCTTTCAAGGCACGCATTTAAATATATAGGGTTTTCTCTATCATAAATTGACATTAAAACCGAAAAGTCAGTCATTCATTTTTTCCTATAAATACACAGTCAGTAGAGCACAACAACGAACGCACTATAAACTTTTACTTACTCGCTAACGCAAGCAGTTTATTAAATTCTTTTTCACTAATTAACTCATCTGAAAAATAGTCAAAATCAACGAGGTAATTATGTATGTAACTAAGTACCCTTGAAAAATCGAAATCGCTATAAATGGCTCGGCCATAAACTTTTAGCTCTTTATTGTAGATAAGTGCTTCTAGTCCAACAGTTGAATTTATAGTCACTACCACTTTAGCCTGTTTTATTAACTCGGTCGTATTACTATTAACGATTAAAAAGTCATATTTCTCTTTAAGCAATACATAATCTCTTAAAATTTCAGGATCAGTCTCCGCAGGATGAATTTTTACATACAGCATGCAATTACGTTCTTTAGCTAACGCAACCGCTTTTTCAATAGCTTGTTGGTTATTTATATCGCTATTTAAAATTAACTGAGAGTCATACCTTACTTGCGTAGGGAAAAATATATAATCACAGCTCAAGTCAGCATCATCAAAAGTTAGATCTGAACTAGATTTAGATTTAAATAATGTTAAAACAGAGGTGATTTTTTTTATTAGTGAAATTTTATCTTCTTCTCTTGTTCCCCTACCTAACAGACTACTAAAATAATCTAATACGTAAGCTTTAATAAATTTCGGCTCTAACTTCCCTTGCGGGATTGGATTATTTTTATAGTTTTCGTACACTTTAACCCAACGCTGATGTTCTTCCACATCCACGGGATCGAATGTATCTAGCTTTTTTGCATCAAAGAACAAGCTTGATTTTGCATTTACACCTAATCGGTCAAAAATCACTTTTCCTGGTAAATTACTTATTTCACAAAAAAGAGTTTTTACATTTTTATTAGAAAAATGGTCTATAAATGCTTTTTGCGATGCTGAATTACCATTGAATACAATAGCAACTTCAACTTCTTGGTAGTTTAATTGAGTCAAAGCAAGACGATCTCTTATCATCGTATAAACTTTCTTTGCATGTGCCACAGATTGACTACCACGGTAAACATAGGTCAGATTTGAAAAATCAGTTTCTGGAGGCATATCATTGCAATTGTTGGCTTGCTTTTCGTTTTCATTAAATAAAAAAACTTCAAAGTCTTTCTTTAAAAAACGGTAAACAGAGTACTTTGTGGTATAAAAAAGAAACGACTTCCCTTTTATACCCTTTGCTAATCGATAGAAAAATGTAGCTCTATCAAAGTTATCAACATAAATAACTATCATTTCAGTTTCCTTTACAACCTACCCACTGGCGGAGGCGCTTTTTTATATTCTTCATATAATAATTCATACATATTATTCGATAGTGAGTCCTGCGTAGTTGATTTAAGTGCGAGTACGCCAAATACAATTACATTTTGTGGTAACAAAAATATTGTAAATACCATTGAGTAAACAAAAAATCGATTAATAAAAATCCTCATGTGTTCGGCTGCAAGTATTACTATGGGTAAAAAGAAAAACATCCCAAAGTAAATGTAACGCTCAGCAAGCGTTCTTGAAAAAACAGCTAAAAATAACACAGGAAACATATATAAACTTACGTTGTACAGCATTTTGATTGCATATTCTTTTTTATCTATAAGCTCTTCATTACCGTATTTAAGTTTAAATTTACTTATAAAAACTTGACGAACCCTATACATTGCAAAAACAAATACGACTAACTTAATAAGTGCAATTAAAATAAATTCAAAATCTCTTCGCTCTATGTACTCACTCCAGGGGCCTGTTAAAAATGTTATTAGTTTTCTTTGAATATGATCTAAAAAAGGTAAAACATTAGCCATAGGGATTAACAAAAAGCCGACGATACCAACAACTAACAACACAGAAAAAAACACTTTATATTTATAAAAACGTTTTTTAAATAAGAGCACTGGAATAAACATAATAGAAAAAAGTATAGCTGCGGGATGTATAAGAGGAGCTAAAATTACAAACACTAATGCAGACTTCCTCCGTTGTGTGCATAATAAATATAAAGCTATATAGCTGAAAGAAAAAGACAGCATAGACTCAAAATTACCAATAGCAGTGCTTGGTAAAGTTACTATTGTAAGAAAAAAAAATAATAATAATTTTTTATTACTATTAAATAAAAATAAAATAGCAAACTTTAAACTTACAGCTAACATAATAAAATAATTTAAAAAAAGAGATAAGCCTGTATAAAATTGCGGCCCCATTTCAAAGTATTTTAATATACTAAACACGCTGTAGCGATAAAGTTTTCCTGTTGCAAGAATATGAATATCTGGTTTATAGAAAGACAAATAGTATCTTGAATAGTCACCAATATACGAAACAGGATCCATTGCCATTCCATAAAAAATAAAAAACAATGAAAATACAAAAGAAACTAATAGATAGTTTTTCTTATTTATTAAAAAAGGGATCGTAAATGAGACTAAAATAAAAGAAAAAACTGGATAATAAAAGCTCCCTAGTATAAATAGCACATACAAAAAAAAGCTTTTAACGTTTGAATTTAGCATAGATACCTGCCAAAAATAATAAGATACCTTCATACCATGAATACGAAATATCATTTTCAACTAAGGTTTTTTTATCGCATTTACTTAAAAGGTAAATCTTATTTTTAAGTAAATATAAGTGCTCCGGTAGTGAAAGCTTGTATATGCTTCTCATATATATATCAAGAGTAATAAAAGCCTTTAAGCCTTTAATGTGTTGCTTTATAGTTTTTAGATCTGTTATTTGGCCTTCACCATGATCTTTATTCCAAAAAGCGACTGGATGATTAAAATATTTCACTTTTTGAGACTTAATCACTTCCATATGTAACTGAGTGTCTTGATATTTTGCTAATGATTCTAAAAACTTTATCTTATCAAATTCTGCTTTTTTTATTAATGATCCATTGGTATGTAATCCACCAATTGCATTAAAACTCGCGATGAATGTATCATCTTGTAACAGTTTTGGTTTTAATCCACTCCCTTTTACATGGCCAAAAGCAGCTATTAGTTCAGGCTGCTCTAATAGCTTATGTATTAAGAAATTAATTTTATCTTCGAAGTAGTAGTCATCATCATCCAAAAAAGATATATAAGTTCCATTGGCTAGTTCTGCCCCCCGGTTACGTGAAGCAGCCCCACCAAGTCTTTCTTTATTTCTCGAAATAGTTAGTGGGCAACTACCATTATAATTATCCAGCTGAACAGGTGTATCTGAGCAATCATCTATAACTATAATTTCTATATTCTTATAAGTTTGCTGACAAACAGATTCTATAGCACGCATAAGCATTGTACTTCTATTCAACGTTGGAATTACTACGCTTACTAATGATTCTTCAGTGCTCATAACTTTTACCCACAATAATACATAATGTTACAAGCGCTTTTTCAAAAACACCCATAAAATATAGTTTTAAGCTTTTATAAGCACTTTAATTTTGCTTTAAAAAGAAACGTAAAACTAAAAAGAAAAAACTTAAAACAACCCCCAAAAATGTACCTGCAATACAAATAACTGCTCTTCTAGGTTTAAATTTTTCTTCAGGGACTATTGCAGGATCTATGGTCTTAAATACATATTCGTCACGGACATTAGCAAACATAATAGTTTTAGTTTGCTCCTCAACTAAGTTATAGAGGACACTTCTAATATCAGATACTTTTGTTTTTTCTAATTGTTCAGTTAAAAATTGGGTACTTTTGATAGCCTCAGCAACCTCACGTTGCTTTACTTCACGGTTAATATCTTCTATTAACCAGTTAACCCATTGCTGGGCTATAACTGGAGAAATATGCTCAACAGAAAGTGTAATAGTGGAGCTTTCTGGCTCTGAATTTGTATCAACTATTTTTGAAAATACTTTATAGGCTTCTTGCATTGATGGTTTAGCACGCTTTGGAGCCTTTACTTCTCGAATCCACTTATCTTCTAAAGGTAGGTATAATGCTTCATTATATGATATTGAGTTACTCGACATATCCCAACTTTTAGCTGCCATTAAATCGGGTAGTATTGCGTGCTTCTCAATAAAGTTACTGATAAATTTACGCGATTTTAATATTTCAAGTGCCAATTGAGTTTTATTTCCACTGCCTCCGCCAATGTCTACTCCAGCTAGCCCTGCTAAACCACCAAACTCACTAGCTAAACCAGCCAAGCCATTTGACTCTTTTGATTCTGCTGCAATCAATACTGCTTCAGCCTTGTATATATTAGGTAGGTTAAGTGCATAAATTACAGAAGCCACAGCAAAAAAACTGGTCACTATAAAGATAAAGAGCTTCCCAGCCCATATGCTAGTTATTAGCTCACGTATGTCCAATTCATCATCTTGGTTATATGAAGCATTTGCCTCACATCCAACCTTGCCACTTTGTTTAGTCATTGCGTATTTATCACTTAATCTATTACTGAATAAAAATATGGTTAATTTTAGCTATAAATATTCTATATACTACTTATAGCAGCAACGGCTACGCCCAGCTGATAGAGAATCTGAGTTGCAGTGCTCCAAAGTGTAAGTCTATCCATATGATCTGCATTCATAGGTATAACAATCGTGTCACCTGGTTCTAATTGTTCTGCATTATTAGCTGCAAACCAGCCACCTGTATTTGGTATTTTAACTGAACCATTAGCTTTAATAATGTAAATTCGGTCTTCAGCCGCACGCTCTTTAAGGCCACCACTTAGCGCTATATAATCATCAACACTAACACCTGACTTATATAGATGTGACGTTGAGTAGTTGACTTCACCTATTACGCTGATTGAATCGCGCTTGCTTGGTACATAAAGTGTATCGCCATCTTGCAGTACTAAGTTTTGTTGATTATTTACAATTAAAGGTAAATCAATTACTAAACGTCCTACAGCTTCAACACTTGCGAGGTCGTTTAACAGCTTGTTCATTTCTTCATAAGAAAGTGTGTTACTGCTTACAGAGTTTTGGAAGCTCTTAGAGGCGATGTCGCGGCGAAGCTCTGTAGATAAACGCGCTAACTGCTTTTCCTCTTGTACTTTAATTGATGTACGGGTAAATACAGCTGCTTTTTGTTCTGCAAATTGTGAAAAACCACCCGCGCGTTCAAGTAATTCAGTTAGCGTTTCACCTCGGCGTATAGTGTACGTGCCTGGAAATTTAAGCTCACCTTTTAATTCTACTTTTACATTTTCTTGCCAATTTGGAATTGCAAAAACGTTGATACTGTCTTTACTTTGTAATGTAATATTACTTTGATGGTTGCCTTTCATGGCGCTTTCAAGGTCAAATCGTAAGTGTTCTATTTTAGAACCATCGCTGGCTACAATACGTGTAATTTCAGCTTGTTTTACATAGGCAGACTCTAACAAGCCACCTGCTGCTGTTATTAAATCACTTACCTCACCACCAATCATTAGTGGATAAATACCAGGGAAAGTTACATTCCCGCTGATTTCAACTAATTGCATTGCTTGTTGCACTGATGCTTGCTGTTTAAATTTAGCAATAATCGGCGCTAATAAGTTATGGCGGCTAAATAATGCGTAATCTTCAGGTTTGAGTTCTTGGTCTTCTTCTTCTTTTGCTTTGCGTTTAGAAATTTCTGCAATTGTTAGTATTTTATTGTCTTCAAGAACAAGCTCTTCGTCTTCTTGATTAACACCAATATATTTTTCGAACTCTTTTTGCTCAAACTTGTGCCATTGCTCTGCTTTTTGTTGCTGCTCTTGTTGCTCTTGGCTAAGAGCCATATTTGCTAGAGCTGATTGCTCTGCTTCTTTTTCTTCAAAACGACTAAATACAACTATCTTGTCATTAGCTTTAAGTTGTAAGTTGTTTTCAGGATTTTTAATAATCGCTTGAGCAACGTCGAACTGATGTGCTTCTATATCGCCGTTTACATTTATTTCGCGGATTACGAGGCCGTAGCTTAAATCAGCTTGCGGTAGTAGGTCACCGCGTATAGATTTAAGTACATCTGAAATACGCTTGCCTTGGTACCATTGATAATTACCTGGGCGTGCTACTGCACCAATTAAGCTAATTGAATTTTGATATTGCGAGCTAACTGAATTAAAGCGAATACGGTCGCCATCTTGTGGGATATAGTTAATTTGTGGTTTTGAAAAATCGACCGAGAGTACTTCTTTACGATCGAAATTAAAGCGCTCTACAATTGCGCTTTTAGCGTATGCATTGGGTTTAAGGCCTCCGGCCATCGCTAATAACTGCTTAGCAGATTCGCCTTTTTTAAGTTCAAAAATAGCGGGACGTTTAACTGCACCCTCAACTGTTACTTGAGCGCCAACTGATGGAATAAATACAGCATCGCCCGGCTTTAATACGATATCGTTACTGCTATCGCCATTAATAAGTAAGTCGTAAAGGTCAAAGTTTGCAACTACGTTGCCTGCGCGTTTAACTTGAATATTACGAAGAGAAGCAATATCAGACACGCCACCGCTCACAAATAATGCGTGCGAAACGGTTGTTAATGAAGAAACGCTGTAGCTACCTGGCTTGTAAGCTTCCCCTAGCACTAAAATACGCATGCTACGAAGCTGACCAAGCGACACAAACGCTTTTACACCTATTACCTCTTGCTCTACTTTTACTTTTACTAATTCTTTAATTTCAGCAAAACTTAAACCGGCCACTTCTACAGGGCTTAAATCTGGAATACTAATACGTCCTTCACGGTCAACTATGACTTCAACACTGCCACTTTCTTTACCATAAAAGTTTATTTTTAATTGATCGCCTGGGCCCACAATATATGTATCTGGTACTGCAGCATTTTCGCTTGGCATAAATGTAGTTGGTTCACCTGCAAACAATTCGTAACCGTATGGTTTTAATTCGTCTGTTTTTGGTTTAAAGCGCTCTTCATCTGTAAGCTTTTCTTTTTCAGGTTCTGCGCGCTCACCAATACTATTTTGCTGCTGAGTATTATTTTGATTATTAGATTGGTTTGTACCAGTGATCGTTGCTATATCAACACCGTATTGTTTTGCGAGGGCTTCTTGTTGAGCTTTAGGTAACTTTTTAAATTGCTCAATTTGAGACGCTGTTGGCGTAAAAGCCAAAGTACTAAAACTACAAAGTAGAATAAAAGCACTAATAAATTGTGTAAAAACTTTCACGAGTAGGTATATCCCTAGGTCTACAACCAAAATTGGCCGCTATAATACCTTAATTTTAAGCAAATAAAAAAGGGACTTTCGTCCCTTTTGTCACTTTAGTGTCATTAACTTAACTACATTGGTTAAAAACTGTAAACCAACGTGAATGACGTTTCAGTGTCAGTGCTTTCTTTGTCGTCAGCAACATCTGAGTTGTTAGTGACATTAAAAGCGACTTTCATTTGTAACGAGCCGTTTATTTTTGCAAGTAATGCAGTTTCAGAACGAGTTTTAGTGTTTGTATCACCGTACTCAACAGCAACTAATTGAGTAAAACGTGCATTCTCAGAAATTTGCCAGTTGTAATCTAACTTACCCAAGGCAATTACTTCGCCTTCAAATTCACCAGCAAGAGAGTTACCGTTGTCATCAACTTCAGTGCTGTCATCTGGGTATTCAAAGTATTTATAACCAGGACCAATTTCAGCACTTAGCCACATAGTTTTTTCGTTTAATAAACGTAAACCGTAACCTGCAGAAATTACTGACTCACTTCTATACGCTCCAAAATAATCTGAAACGTGTGAACCATAAATGAATAAATGAGAATGATCTTCATTTAATTTGTAATTACCTTGTGCAGAAATTGAATACTTCTCGTTAGTGCGCTGCTTGTTTTTGTCACCATTAGCATCTTCAACTTCATCTTCTTTGTAGATGCCGTCTAGCTTGTATTCGTTATTCCAGTGTTCAAGGTTATGCTGAACTTTAATGCCACCTTTAAGTGTGGTCGTTTCTGTATTACCACTTGTGACAATAGCACCTAATTCACTGGTAACTTCCCATGTTCTTTGTTCTGCGTCTGCAGCAAATGCGTTTGTTGCAGCAGAAGCCGCAACTAAAACTGATAAAAGCTTTAATTTCATTAAAAAATAACCTTTGTATAAATGTACATCTATTTTATTAAAGCATTACTTGTTAGAGCAAGCTAAACAGCTAAGTAATAATGTAAAAAATTTTCATGCAGCAAATACCGCATGAAAATTTTATGTTTAATAGCTCTTTAGCACTATAACAATTAAAGATAACTTTAATTAAATAACTATTTAAAATTAGTCTTGCTTGTGAAAGTGAACATCCATTTGTGGAAATGGGATAGTAATATCTGCATCATCTAATGCGATTTTAATATTTTCCATTAATGACCAGTAAGTAGGCCAATAATCAGCAGCGTTAACCCAAGGACGAACAATAAAGTTAACACTTGAATCGCCTAACTCATTTACAGATACATTGTAAGCTGGATCTTTAAGTATGCGTGTTTCTGCATCTAATACAGATTTTAATACTTCTTTTGCGTGACGTAAATCAGCATCGTAGCCAACACCAATAACTAAATCGATACGACGAGTAGACTCTCGTGAGAAGTTAGTAATAGCACCAGACATTATTTGAGAGTTTGGTACGATAATTACTTTGTTATCTGGAGTACGTAGTTCAGTTGAGAATATTTCGATTTTTTTAACCGTACCCATTTTATTACCTGCTTCAACAAAGTCACCAGACTTAAATGGACGAAGTAAAATAATTAGTACGCCTGATGCGAAGTTAGATAATGAACCTTGCAATGCTAAACCAACAGCTAAACCGGCAGCACCTAAAATAGCAATGAACGAAGTTGTTTCAATGCCAATTTGCGAAAGTGCCATTAAAATAGTTACAGCAAATACAAGTGTGTACACAATACTTGAAACAAATGAAGCGACAGCTTTATCGACTTTCTTTTTAGCAAAACCTTTTTCAGTTAAGTTAGAACAAAACTTAGCAACACGACTACCAAGTAAAAAGATAACAAGCGCAACAACAGCTTGTATACCGTAGTGTAAAATTAGGCCTGAGTTATCATTAAGCCAATTAAGTACTGAATCCATATTTACTCCAAATGTTTTTTATTAAGCGTTTTCGGGCATTATTATACATTAATTTACAATTTATTCTCATGAAATAATGAATTAATACTATTAAATGCAAGTATATTCTATTTTTTAGAGGCAATTATGCGATAAAACATAGCCTACTTTGAAAAAATATTAACGACTAAATACTAATTATATTTGCCTGATTTAAATTATTTTAATTTATTTCACTTTTGGGCTTCACAACAATTATTATTTTATGTATTATGCGCGCCACACCAAGCAAGGTGTGTGTAGTGGCGGTTGTAGCTCAGTTGGTAGAGCCCCGGATTGTGATTCCGGTTGTCGCGGGTTCAAGCCCCGTCAATCGCCCCACTTTTTTCCTAGAAAGCCTCATATTTATACCCTATTAATTATCCTATTATATAAATTCTAAAACCTCTTACTATATTAACCTTGCAACACAATTATTAATACTCTAGTTAAACCCACTAATTTACAAATCTCGCGCTGCGATTAAATCATCCCTAGATTAAAAAATTTCAATCCACAAAGATCAACACGCCCTAATTAGTAATAATATCTAATAAACAAGTATTTAATACCAATTCGCTTAATTAAGTGATCTATTTTGAGGATGGAAAAACATGTTGATAGCTTGGCAAAAAATTCGCTATTTAGTTGTTCTCGGCAATTGCTCCTGCATTGCTCTACCTTCTGCATCCATGCAGTCGTAAATGAGAATTTTTTAACACAGGTAGCGCACGTTTAGCCCCGCAAAATGATTAAGTATTATCGCGGATTGGTATAACTCGTTACTTATCTACAATTAATTAACCAATGTGACTGTATTAACTATACTTAGCTACAAAAAGTGGTAGGTTTCTAATGTTGGCATCACTTTTTACAAAACATCAAACTTCTACTGGGATATAAAATTCAGCATGATTAAACAGGTTTTAGGAAATTTACTGTGTAGTTGTTTAGCTGTAATGAGCTTTAACTCATTGGCTCAAAGCAATGATGAATTCAATAAGCTATTGATTGAGCTTCAAAAATTAGTTTCTGAAAAAAAATACACTCAGGCTTATCAAAAAAGTAATAGCGAATACCAGTACCTGGGCGAACCCGTATACGACTTTTTATTAGGGGTCAGTGCACTTAAAACAGGACATGCGGCGCCAGCTGTATTTGCCTTTGAACGCGTGGTTGAAAATAATCCTAGATGGTATGAAGCTCGCTTGTACTTAGTTCGCGCTTATTTAACAGTTAATAATTTACCTGCTGCCGATACTCAAGCTTTAATACTAATTAACTCACCTGACACACCTAATAATATAAAGTCTTCAACACAGTCATTGCTAGAAACTGCAGCACTTAAGCAACAAGAGGCTGGACGCTCTTATAAACAAAATATTGAGCTTGCCCTTGGCGTAGATGGCAACGTAAACGCAGGTACTGCAGAAAATACGATTATAATTCCTAATATTGGTGAGTTTTTGTTATCGCCAGAAAGTAAAAGTACGCAGGACAACTATGCACGACTTAATTACAGAGGAAAGTACTATCACCCTATTGATCAAAAAAGCTTAATCACTTTAAGTATTGATACCGGGTGGTACAAGTTTGAAGAACTCAGTCAATACGATCGTATAAATGCGCACATTAATGCCGCCTATCAATATAAACAAAATGACATAAGTTGGTTTGCACGAGTTGCTACCACTCCGTTGATGCTTGATGGCGAACTTTATCGTACTGAATCAGCTTTAACGGCCGGAGCTAATTTTACGCTAAATAAACAAGTTAATTTATTTAGCTCTTTGACTGCAGGTGTTTTAAACAATAGATTTGATGAAAAGCTCGATAACTCATTTTATGCGATAAATACAGGTGCTAGCTATGCAGCTAAAAATTGGTTTCAAAGCTTAAGCATTAACGCTAAAAGCGAGGAAGCTGACATTACTGAGGGTGAATTTAATAGCCGTAATATTACGAGCTTGTACTACCAAGTGAACACTCAGTTGGCTCAACATTGGCAGTTGTTATCTCTTGCTGGATACCAATGGATTAATTATAAAGATGATCACCCTTTATTTTTACAAGAACGTGCCGATAACCTCTTTATGTTCTCAACTTCTGTTCGCTACTTAGTTAATCGCGATTTAGCCATACAGTTGGCTGCCAACTATCAAGATAAATCCAGTAATATTTCTTTATTCGAATATGACCGTTTAGATATAAATTTAAGCGCTTCTTACTCATTTTAATTTAAGGTATTTATGAAACATTTACTCCCTGTAATTACCACTTTACTTTGTGTAAGTTTTTATACACAAGCAAACGACCCTGCTGGTAAAACTATTTTAGCACGAGGCTCTGTACTCGCGGTTGATGGAAGCAATGAACAACAACGACAGTTGCAGCGCAGAGATACTGTTTTTGGCGTAGATCGCATTACGACTGGAGAGAAAAGCAAAGCGCAATTTTCGATGTTGGATGGTGGTTTAATAGCCTTAAAAGAAAACTCAGAATTAAATATTGCTAACTACGAATTTAATGACAATACCCAACAAGGCTCTGCTTCTATTGAGTTACTTAAAGGCGGTTTGCGCTCTATTTCCGGCGTAATTAAAAAAAATGGCGGCTCTTATAATGTAAAAACCCCCGTTGGCTCTATTGGTATACGTGGAACACATTTTGAAGTTCAGCTCGTTGAAGGCAATGTGTTTTTAGCGGTATGGGATGGCGCAATAGATTTAACGTTAGAAAATAATAACGTGGTTTCTTTGGGTGATAACGAGGCATTTTCGTTTGCACAAATTACAGCCACTGGTGAAGTCTTTAAAACAACACGTGCGGCACGCGTGTTTGATCAAAATATAGTAGCAATTGATCCTAAAGACGACAACGAAGAAGAAACTGAGCAAGCATCGGTAACTGAAGTTGAAGTAAATGCTTTTGAAGCTGATACAGGTGTTATGGATATATATTCTGAACAACAATTTCAAACTGTTAGCAGCGCATCTTTAGTCGATCAAATAGCTCAGCGCCAAGGTGTATTTAACTATGAGGTATCAAGCTTTAATGTAAATTCGAGTGTGGGTGCTGTTACTGACTTTGCTATGACTATGGCAGTTGATTTTGATAATGGCACCGTGCCTGATGGCGAAATTAGTTTTAATGACGCCGGTGGAAATTGGTATGCAGCTTACAGCGGCTTAATAAATTTAAGCGAACTTGAGCTGGCCGTTACATTTGCATCCCATGGTAACAATAAAGCCGAGGGCGATGTTGATGCAATATTTTTGAATGACTTAGACAACATTACTGGCAACTTTAATCTTAACGAAATAAATAATCCTGATGTAAATGCTAGCGGTTCTTTTAAATTAGAACCATAAACACATTGGATACAAAGCTTTTATTATGGAGTATTTAAAATGACAGCAAAAAATATATTTTTGCTTGGTTCTATGGTGTTTTTGTTAAGTGCCTGTGGAGGCTCAGAAGAAAGCCCCACTCAAGAGGCAATACAATCACCTACGGCTGAAGTAATACCGCCAACGGTGACTAACTATATAAATTTGGCTGGTGTTATAGCGAGTAATCAAACCAAGAGTACAAAAGTTTTAGGTGCTGTCACTTCAAGTAGAGGAGTTGTTGGAGCAAGTTTAGCAAATACTCGCGCTAATATTGTTTTCTCACAAACAAACGACACCGTACAAGGTAATGTTTCTTTTTTACTTGAAGCTTCGGATACTGATGGCATTGCTGAAGTTAATTTAGTACTCCCTAGCGTTAATAAAAGCATATCACTTTGTTCTTCTGATTGTGGTGTTGACTACGAAAAGTCAATTATAGGCCTCAGTCCTGCGCTTTATGGCGCAACTCCAGGGGAAATACGCCTTGAAATATGGATAACTGACACTTTAAATAATCAAGTACTTGCTGATGCAATCACTTTTAACTGGCAACCATATCAAATTGAAGGTGTTACAGCACAACGAGACGAAGATAATATTAATCTTTCGTGGCAAGCTAACCCCGAACTTAATCGTTACAACGTTTATATTGCAACTCAAGCTGGAGTCTCATCTACTAATATTAATGAATTAGAGAATGGGCAACAATTTTTAAGTATTCAAGATACTGCATTAAGCATTACCGAGTCACTTACTAATAAAAGTTATCAAGTACTTATTACCGGTGTTGATGGCAGTGGTGAAAGTGGTTTTGCTAATATAATAAACATAGCGCCAGTGGGTGGAGAGCTTGCATTTGCACCAGAGGCAAATGCCGATCAGTTTCAGATAAGTGAAGATCAAACTCTGCAAGGTAACGTGCTAACAAATGATACGAATCAATACAGTGGCGATTTACGTGTAAATGCAGATGCATTAATTCTACCGCAGCATGGCACTCTTAATATAAATGAAAATGGGGATTTTACTTATATCCCTATTGCAAACTTTAATGGTGAAGATGCCTTTAGCTATCAAGTTGCTAACGAGCTAGGTATGACAGACACCGCAGTTGTAGAGATAACCATTTTAGCTGTTAACGACGCTCCTATAGCGCTTGATAATACTTACAGCGTTACAAACAATGGAACCTTAGTTGTCCTATCGCCAGGCTTACTTATAAACGATAGCGATATTGATTTAGATAACTTAACTGTTGATACAACGCCGGTTAGCGAACCAACAAGAGGACAATTAACCCTTTTTGATAATGGTGGCTTTGAATACCAAGGCGAGCAAAATATGCAAGGCCAAGACAGTTTTCAGTACAGAGTTGTTGATGCACAAGGTGCTCAGGCTATTGCAAATGTAACTATTGTAAGCTCAAACACTAACGTAGCCCCTGTAACAAAAAATGATAGCTATAGTTTAAGCGAAGATGAAACACTTGTGGTTACAGCAGCCAATGGTGTGCTTAGTAACGATACTGACCCAAATAATGACAGTTTTTCAGTTGATGAAACATTTATTGTGGCACCAACACATGGCCAACTATTATTAGCAATTGATGGCAGCTTTAGTTATGTGCCGGATGCTAATTTTAATGGTGTTGATCAATTTCGATATCAAGCTATAGACTCATTAGGTGCAACCTCTACAGCCACAGTAACTTTAGTAATAAACAGCGAACCCGATAACCCTGTTGCACAAAATGATGCCTATCAATTTAGCAAAAATAAACTATTTGAAGTAACAGTACAAAATGGCTTATTAATTAACGACTTTAATATTGAGGCTGGCGATTTATCGGTTAATACCACGGCAATTAATACAACTCAAAATGGCGAACTTACATTAAATGCTGATGGCTCGTTTACCTATCAGCCAGACTTAGGTTTTATTGGTGTAGATAGCTTTACCTATTCAATTTCAAATGAGCAAGGCTTAACTGCAACAGCTCTAGTAACCTTAAGTGAAAGCGGCGTTAATACTTTCCCAGAAGCCAATGACGATCAATATACGTTAGACGAAGACAGCTCTGCATCTTTATTAGATGTGCTAGCTAACGACACTGATGCAGATGGCGATACAATTACTATTTCTAATATAGAAAATACTGCTGGTGAAGCGACTATTGTCGCCGGAAAAATACAGTTTACTCCACCAGCAAATTTTTCAGGTGAAATAGTACTAACTTACACCATTACTGATGGTTATAGCACTGGTAATGAAGGTATAAACGACAGAACAGCAAGTGTGACGATTACTGTTACACCCGTTAATGATGCCCCTACTGCAAATGATGATTCAGCAACGATGAGCGAAGATGCAGCGCCAATACTAATAAACGTATTAGCCAATGACTCAGACGTGGATGGCGACAGCCTTACCATAAGCGCAGCATCAGCTGATATTGGCTCTGTATCAGTGGTTGGCAATCAAATTCAATACACACCGGCAGCCGACGACATCGGCTTCGCAACAGTTACTTATACTGTAAGCGATAGCAACGGCGGTGCCAGTACAGCAACGTTAACTATCACTATTACACCTGTAAATGATGCTCCAATAGCAAATGCTGACACGGCAACTATGGCGGAAGATGCAGCGCCAATACTAATAAACGTATTAGCCAATGACTCAGACGTGGATGGCGACAGCCTTACCATAAGCGCAGCATCAGCTGATATTGGCTCTGTATCAGTGGTTGGTAATCAAATTCAATATACACCGGCAGCCGACGACAACGGCTTAGCAACAGTTACTTATACTGTAAGCGATAGCAACGGCGGTGCCAGTACAACAACGTTAACTATCACTATTACCCCCGTAAACGATGCTCCAATAGCAAACGCCGATTCGGCTACCATGGCTGAAGATGCAGCGCCAATACTAATAAACGTATTAGCCAATGACTCAGATGTAGATGGCGACAGCCTCACAATTAGTGCAACCTCAGCTGACATTGGCTCTGTCTCAGTAGCTGGCAATCAAATTCAATACACCCCTGCACCCAATGCAAATGGACTCGCAACTGTTGTTTATACGGCAATTGATAGCAACGGTGGTGCCAGTACAGCAACACTATCTATTACTATTACTCCCGTAAACGATGAACCCATTGCAAATGCCGACACGGCGACTATGGATGAAGATGCTGCGCCGCTACTCATTGATGTGCTGGTTAATGATACAGACGCGGATAGTGATAGCCTAAGCATAACAGCAGCGTCAGTCGATAGCGGTTCAGTATCCGTTGTCGATAACAAACTACAGTACACACCGGCTGCAAATACCAACGGTATTGTTGTTGTCAGTTATACTGTAAATGATGGGAATAACGCTACAGATACTGGTAGTTTATCAATTACGATTACTCCAATTAACGATGCTCCAGTTGCGTCAAACCAAGGTTTTAATATTAGCGAAAACGCAACCGATGGTGACACTATTGGGACTGTTAGTGCCTCAGACATTGAGAACCAAAATTTAAGTTACACCCTGCTCAGTGGTGCCCCCATATTCGAAATAAACAATGATTCTGGCTTATTAACTGTAAAAGGTGAAAGCCCGTTTGATTTTGAAACAACTCCTCAGTACATATTGAGCCTAGCTATTACTGACGATGGTACGCCTAACGAAACAACTACTATTGATATAATAATTGATGTCACTGATGATGCGGAGCCTCTAGTTCCTGTTGAAGATGAAACATTTGGTCGCCCTATAACAGGTGAACTTGAGCTTTCGGGTGTTTTTTCAAGTGGTGAATTTAATGACAGTATTGAGCTAAATAATAACCTTTACTTTGTAGGTTTTAGTAATAACAGCGACAAAGATATTGTTATTGCATCCTATACAACGAGTGGTGTGATAAATACAGCATTTAATGGTGATGGCGTTAAGGTATTAGATTTAGAAAATGATGAAGAAGCAACTGCTATTATCTCTGATGGTACAAGCCTCTTTGTTGCTTACACTAGTTTTGATGGCACAAATACCGAAGCATGTTTGTTGAAAATGAATACCGCTGGCGTATTAAGTAATAACTCTGGAGATAATAATTCAGGTATTCACTGTACCGCATTAGCAAGCACTCTCGTTATTAATGACCTTGAGTTTAGCGACAATAAAATTCAAGCTGTTGGTAAGTCATTTAATGGTAACGACGACGATAGCTTATGGATAAAATACGATATATCTACACTCGCTTATGAAGCCGGAAGCCCTAAAATAGTCGATGTGAGCAGTGCTAATAGAGATGACGAAGCGTTTGCTATTAAAAACTTTAATAGCTCTGATCTTATGGTTGCCGGCAGTGTAACAAGTGCAACTGGCGATAAAGACGTACTTATTCGTTATTTAATTTCTGATGGTGAAAACAACGGAAGTTTTAATGGTAGCGCAGCATTATCATTCGACTTGTCTGAGAATAATAAAGATGACGAATTATTTTCAATTGGCGGCGCTAAAAACACCGAATTTACAGCTTTTGCAGGTGGTTACATAACTCGTAACAGTGGTGAAAAAGAAGCCGTGGTTTTGGCTATTGATAAAACGGGTACTCTTATAACGAGTTTTGGTGATGCAGGTACTGCTATTTACGATATTGATGGTAACGGTGGTGCAGGTAATGGTGGCGCGAACGTAACAGGCGTAAAATACGAGCCAATTAAAAATGGAATTACTTTATCTGGCACTACCGGTGTTTCAGCTAACGAAAAGTTATTTTCTGCCCGTATTTTAACTTCAGACGGCTCACTTGATAGTACTTATGGTGCATCAGGTATTAATATCATTTCAGATATCAATGGAAAACAATTTGCCAAATCAGCAACTATAGATGCTAATGATACTGTATGGATATCGGGTGTTGTTGACGACTCAACCACCAAACCATTTGTTGCTGCAGTTGACGAGCAAGCCACATTATTTACCAACTTTGCAGACGTTGGTTATCTTGCTTTTGATACTATAAGCGCAGAATCTGACGATCAATCAATGCACGTTTTACAACTTAGCAATGACCCTCATGCCGGTAAGTACATTCTTGCATCAACGGCTAAATCGGACTCAATTACTAAGTTAGTATTAACACGCTTTACGAGTGCAGGTGATATCGATACTAGCTTTAGCGAAAGTGGCCATAAAGAAATTGCCATAGATTTAAGCGCATTTAATATAGCGTTGGTTGAACACAATAGCGGAAGCTTATTTATTGCGGGATCTAAAAGCAAAACTGACGGTGAAGAGGGCTTTATAGCTAAAGTTGATCAAAATGGTGATTTAGATACCTCATTCGCCAGTGATGGTATTTACTATACGACTATTTCAGGTGCTGAAAAGCTTAACTTAACTGATTTAGCACTTCATGATGGCGACATTGTTGCAGTTGGCTCTGTAGTTATAGCTGATACCCCTAGCTCGTTTATCATGATGCTAGATTCTGACGGTACACTTGACGATAACTTTGGTAGTAATGGAACAATTATAGGAATACCTTTTGAATATTATGAAAGTGTTTTTATTAATGATGATAATATTTTTATTGGTGGTAAATCTGTATCAGGTGCCAGTTCAGAATTAGTAGCATTAAAGCTCGACTCCGACGGCGAGCAAACCTACAAATACACAGGTGAAACAACCACTGATACCGAGAATAAAATGGTAAAAGTTTTAGTTGACGAATCAAATAAATTATATTTAATTGCAAACGTTGTAGATACACCTAATAAAGCCAGTATTACGCGATTACTTGCATCCGGAGTAATTGATGACAGCTATCCGTTAGGCCAATACGCGTTAGCTTCAACGGGAGATACCGAAGTAAAAAGTGCCGTTTTTGATAGCAACAACAATATTGTTTTAGTTGGTATGGGCAATAATAAAGGTATGTTGGCACGTATTTTAGCTGATGGCACAATTGACGATACGTTTGGGCCGAATAGCAGTGGGTTTTACGAAGCAAGCCAATGTACCAGTACACATGTATTTACTTCAATCATCTTACAAAATGACACCCAAGTAGTTGTAAGCAGCACCTGTAATGACACTAACTCTAACAATGTTAGTATTTCTAAATTCAATTTTGTAGAAGATGGAGCTTAGCCTTAAATTATGAAAGTTGAATTTTTTGGTGTTAGAGGCTCAATGGCTTCAGCAGGAAGTAATACACACATTTTTGGAGGAAATACCTCATGTGTGTACATTGAACAAAACAACGGTAAAGATCTTATTTTAGACTCTGGTACCGGTATTGTAGAACTCGGTATACGTTTACTAGAAACACAAAGTCCTATCAATATTTTGCTAACGCATAACCATTGGGACCATATTCAAGGGTTTCCTTTTTTTAAACCTATTTACCAACCCAACCGTGATATAACTATTACTGTGGGTAACGTTGATGATAAAAAAAGCCAAGATGCCATATTAAAGCAAATGAGTGGTTCGTACTTTCCGGTGTGTTATCAAGATTTACCTGCCAGCATTACGCTTAATACTGATTTATCGTCTCAAAAGCAATTTACACTTAATGGTTTTTTGGTTTCGACTGCTCCACTAAATCACCCTGGTGGTGGTACTGCTTATTGTATTAAAGCAGATGAAAAAAAGGTGGCTTACGTTACCGACAATGAGCTAAATCCGCCAGAAAAAGCAAACACAAGTATTAGCGAATGGGTCAACTTTATTGAAGGCGCTGATTTACTAATTCATGATGCTCAATTTATAGATGCAGACTTGCCTCTTAAACATGGTTGGGGGCATAGCACCATAGATCAGGTGGCTGAGCTTGCTATAAAAGCGAGTATTAAAAATGTGGTTATTATTAGCCACGATCCATCAAGAACCGATGAACAGTTATTAGCTATAGAAAAGTATTTACACACGCAGTACGCTCAACAGGTAAAAATAGAATGCGGCCGAGAAGGACGAGTTTTTGATTTTTAGTCTATCAAGGAGCGTTACTCATTAGCTTCTTAAAACCCATTACCTCAAAGCACTTTTTTATTGGCGCTGTTATTACATTATTAATTGCATCAATAGAGTTATTTTCAACTGGGTCGCTTGCAAAGTTAGTTAACCGTGTAGAAGGCATAATATACGACTCTCGGTTATTACTGACGCTTTCAGAGACGCCTAGGCGCATCGATGAAACCGTTGTAATAATTGATATCGATGAAAAGAGCATGCAAGAACAAGGACGCTTTCCTTGGAGTCGCTCAAAAGTAGCTGACCTTGTTACAAAGCTTACCGATGCAGGTGTTATTGTTATTGCATTCGATATATTTTTTTCTGAGCAGGAAGAAAATCCTGTTACAAAAATTATGTCTGAGATTCCTGATTTATCAAAAAAGTACACTATACCCTTTGCTGAAATTACTAAACAAGTCGATGCAGACTCAAAGCTAGCAAGCGCATTATCTAAAAATGATACTGTTCTTGGTTTTTTATTAATTGATGAACAACTCACAAATCAAAACTTGCCAGCTAAAAGCAGTGTTGTATGGGCAAATGCAGATCATACTAATTCACAAATAAACCAGTTTCCTGGTGCTATTGTAAATATTCCTCAGTTACAAAATGCGACAACGGGTACCGGTTTTATCAATGCACATAGCGATGAAGATGGTTTTATACGTAAAGCAGCTCTTGTAAATCGAGTTGGCGATACACTCTACCCTTCTTTAGCACTTGAAGTTGCTCGGCTGTATACCCTTGCTGAAAACATAGAAACCCGTTCCAATATGTTAGATGGTATAACCTTATTCGAAGGTATAAAGTTTCAAGATAAGTGGATTCAAACTGATGAGTATGGGCAAGTATTAATTCCTTACAAAGGCCGTGCGCATAGCTTTCCTTATTATTCGGCTACCGATATTTTGACTCAGCGAATTGGCTCAGAGGAATTAGAAGGCGCAGTAGCCTTTATTGGCACATCGGCAATTGGGCTCGCTGATTTAAGATCAACACCGGTTGGTTTGCAGTACCCTGGTGTTGAGGTACATGCCAACATATTTGAAGGGTTAATGCACCCAGAACTACTTCCATCTAAACCTAATTGGTCACTGGGGGCAAGCTTACTCATCATTGCATTAACTGGTGGCGTATTATCGTTTTTTAGCCATGCTAAGAGCGCACGTTTTATTATTATTTTGTCTCTTATAGTCACAAGTGTCGTTATATTTTCAAACGTTTATTTATGGTCAGTACAAAAAATTAGTTTACCTTTATTAATGCCTCTTTTACTCATCATTATATTAGCAGGTTACTACATCATTGTTGGATCTATCGCTGAGATGAAGCACAGCCGAAAAATAAAATCGATGTTTGACCAATATGTTCCTCCTGAGCGTATAAACCAAATGATACTGCAAGGTAAAAGTTTATCTCAAAAAAGTGAGCGAAAAAATATGACTGTGTTGTTTGCCGACATTCGTAGTTTCACTTCACTATCAGAAAGTATGACCCCTCATCAGTTAAGTGAATATTTAAACGAATATCTTACGGCTATTACCAAAATCATATTTGATCATCACGGAACTATTGATAAGTACGTAGGCGATATGGTGATGGCATTTTGGAATGCCCCACTAAAAGATGAAAATCACGCTCGCCATGGTGTTGAAGCCGCAATGTCTATGATCCACGGGTTAACGAAAATAAATCAGTTATTTGCAGAAAACAACCAGCCTGCAATAAAAATAGGTATCGGTTTAAGTACTGGCGACATGAATGTAGGTGATATGGGTTCGGTTTACCGTAAAGCCTATACAGTTCTTGGTGATACTGTTAATTTAGGTGCTAGAGTAGAAAGCTTGACCAAATTTTATGGCGTAGCTATTCTTGTTACAGAAGAAACGATGAAGGAATGCCCTCATATTTCATTTCGTCTAATAGATAAAGTGCAAGTTGTTGGTAAAACAGCTGCTGTACAGTTGTTTGAACCTATAAACTTTACAGATAAGCTCGATGAAGAGCAGTTAAATGAAGTTAAAAAGTCGCAGCAGGCCATAACGCTTTTTTATAATAAAAACTGGCCACAAGCACTTAGCTTATTTAAAGAACTACACAGTACAACCGTATTTAGCCCCAACATTTATGCCATTTTTATTGAACGTATTAAGGGCACTGATTTGCAAACACTAGCTAAGGATTGGAATGGTGCCTTTAAACATACTCAAAAGTAGTAAACATATGCGACAGCACATTAAAGACAAAACAAATCTTCAACACTTTATCGATATTAGCATTAGACTAACAACCGAAAAAAACTCGTCTAAGTTACTTGATGAAATACTGCAAGTTGTAATGTCGATAGCAAATTCTGATGCTGGCAGCATTTACTCTATTACCTCAAACAAACAACTAAAGTTTGAAACAGTAATAAACAAATCATTGAATCTTTATTTAGGCGGCACATTAGGTGGTCCTGTTGATTTTCCTAATATAGAGCTTTTTATTGATGGCAAACCAAATGACACCGCTATTGTTGCGCATTCTGTTAATACAGGGGAAGTAATAAATATTCCTGACGTGTATGATGCCTTGCCTTTTGATATGAGCGCTGCACGCAAAATGGATGCTCGCACGGGTTATCGTTCTGAGTCCATGCTAACAATTCCTTTAAAAGATCATGAAGATGACATTATTGGTGTAATCCAGCTTATAAATGTAAAAGATGCGCAAAATAAAAACATTCCTTTTAGTGAAGAGCTCGTCACTCTGATTCGATCTTTTGCCTCTTTAGGCGCTATTTCACTAACTAACTCTACTTTAGTTAAAGATATGGAAGTGCTTTTTTCAACGTTTGCCGAAGCTATCGCAATGGCAATAGATGAAAAGTCTCCTCACACGGGCGGCCACTGTAAGCGGGTACCAGCACTGACGTTAATGCTTGCTGATGCAGTGCATAAAATAGATAAAGGTCCACTAGCAGATTTTATAATGAGCCCAGAGGATCGCCATGAACTAAGTGTTGCGGGATGGCTACATGACTGTGGGAAAATTGCTACTCCTGATCATATTATGGAAAAGTCGACCAAGTTAGAGACTATTTTCGATCGCATAGAGTTTATTGATGCTAAGTTTGAAATAATTAGTCGAGATTTAGAACTCTCTTATCAGCAGCAAATTATTTCAGCAATAAAACAGAACAAGTCGGTTGAGGTTTTACAATTTGAACGATTGCTTGAAACTGAGCTTAAACAACTAGCCCTCGACCGTGCATTATTACAGCGGGTGAATATTGGCGGTGAGTTTTTGGGCGAAGAAGAACAAGCCCATATACTGAGAATATCAAAACAGTATTCGCTTAAAATAAACGGCGAAGAAACACCTCTACTGACTGATGATGAAGTAGAAAACCTCATGATACGACGCGGCACACTTACCCAAGGTGAGCGCGAAATCATGAAACGCCATATGGATATAACTAAAAATATATTAGATATTTTGCCGTTCCCTAAACATCTTAGTAATGTAGCTGAATATGCATTAGGTCATCATGAAAAACTTGACGGTACTGGTTACCCAAGAGGTTTAACCAAAGAACAAATGTCGGTGCCTGCAAGGTTAATGGCTATTACGGATATTTTTGAAGCACTCTCTGCCGTAGACAGGCCCTATAAAAAAGCAAAACCGGTAAGTGAATGTTTGAATATTCTAGGGAACATGGTTAGTAATAATCACCTTGATCCTGATATTTTTGCTATTTTTATTGAGTCAGAAGTCTATAAAAATTATATCAACGAATATGCTAACCCAGAGCAGCTAGATGAGGTAGATTTTGATAACTTACCTGGTTATACACCTATAAGTTAGCACCTATAAAGTAATATCTTTATTCAAAATGTGCTTATTACAGTCTATGACTATTCAAACAAAAAAATGCCACCTGACGGTGGCATTTACACACGGGGTTATTTCTACTTATAGAAATACTTTTACTTTTTATTTTTTTTTGTATTGTTTTATTAACAAAAAATATGTGCCCAAAGGTAGCATTTAGTGCTTTGTGTAGCAACAGTAAAAGATAAAGTTCATATATCAGCCATATTAACGTCATAAAAAAGCGCGAAGTAAATTCGCGCTCATAAACTTAACGGGCGTTATATTTTAATACACACGTACTTTTCTTCTAAGTACTCATCAAGCCCTTGATGACCGCCTTCTCGGCCTAAACCAGATTGCTTAACACCACCAAATGGCGCTACTGGGTTTGATATAACACCTTCATTTACGCCGACCATACCAAATTCAAGCCCTTCACTAACTCGGTAGACTTGCTTAATGTTTTGGCTGTAAAAGTAGGCAGCTAGACCAAATGGTACATCGTTAGCAAGCGCAAGCACTTCACTTTCTTCATCAAAAGGAATAACCGTCAATACTGGACCAAATACTTCTTCGTGGTAAATATCCATCTCTGTAGTTACGTTGTTTACTATTAATGGGTTTTGAAAGCTGCCACCTAAGTCACTATTATCGCCAATCAACGTCGCGCCTTTATCGAGTGCGTCTTGTACTAACTGCTGTACTTTCTCTTTGGCTTTAGGGTAAATAAGCGGACCAATATCAACCCCGTCTTCAAAACCATTTGCCACTTTTAACGCTGCAATCTTAGGCGTGATTTTTGACAGTACTTTGTCGAGAATATTACGCTGTATAAAAATACGGTTTGCAGCAACACATGCCTGCCCACTGTTTCTAAATTTAGCCGCCATTAGCCCTTCAACAGCTTCATCTAAGTCAGCATTATCAAAAATAATAAAAGGTGCATTACCGCCAAGCTCCATCGAGGTGCGTTTAATTGTGTCTGCACATTGCGATAGCAACTGCTTACCTACACCGGTAGAACCGGTAAATGTAAACTTACGCACAACTTCTGAATCAGTCAGCATTTTGCCTACTGTTTTGGCATCTTGAGAAACCAGTACATTAAATGCACCTTTAACAAAACCAGCTTGATCAGCTAAGTAAGCAAGTGCGATAGCACAAAGTGGTGTGTGCTCAGAAGGTTTTAATATAAAGCTACAGCCCGCAGCGTAAGCTGGCGCTACTTTACGAGTAACCATAGCAATAGGGAAGTTCCACGGCGTTATACCAGCTACAACACCTACAGGCTGCTTAAAGCTAGTTAAACGATGCGAGTCATCTGTTGGCGGAATTACATCTCCGTAACTACGTTTGGCTTCTTCTGCAAACCATTTGACAAAACCTGCACCGTAATCAATCTCACCAAGGGATTCTTTGAGTGGTTTGCCTTGCTCTTTAGTCATCAGCTCTGCAAGTGTTTGCTTGTGCTTTATTACTAGCTCATACCAGCGCATCAAGGTTTCGCTTCGCTCAGTGGCATTTGTCGTTTTTAACTTAACAAAAGCCCCTTGAGCTGCGGTTACTGCGCTATTTACACCCTGCTCGTCAATATCACTTACTTCAACAATACTTTTTTCGGTAGCGGGATCGTTAACGCTAAAGCGCGTATCAGTTTTATAAAATTCGCCGTTAATAAATGAGTCTGAGAAAATAAGATTACTCAAAATAAACCTCCGAAATAGATTTTAGGGATTGGGTTGAACTCGTAGCAGCGGGTTTAACCCGCGTTTATATAATCTAAAAAATACGTGATCATTTTGATGTTCAAGTTTGAGATTAGAAAAATTTAACTTAAAACGTTTGATATTTAAAAACGCGACATAAAGTCGCTGCTACGTATTTATAAATGCTTTCTTGAAACAAAAAAGCCGCTGTATCAAACAGCGGCTTTTAATATATACATCGTTAAAAACTAGTGCTCTTCATTAACGATATTGAGATTGTACTTAGGTATTTCAACCACTAGGTCTTCATCTCTTATAATTGCTTGGCAACCAAGGCGTGATTCAGGCTCTAAGCCCCATGCTTTATCTAGCATGTCGTCTTCTAGCTCATCACTTTCTTCAAGTGAATCAAATCCTTCACGAATCACTAAGTGACACGTAGTACATGCACACGATTTTTCACAAGCATGCGCAATGCTAATACCATTTTTAAGCGCAGCGTCGAGTACCGTTTGACCTGTAGGAGCTTCAATTGCAGCGCCGTCAGGACATAATTCAGGATGTGGAAGAAAAACAATTTGTGGCATTCTAATCTCTCTTAAATGTTGTCTACTGACTGCCCTGTAAGGGCCTTTTTAATTGATGCATCCATTCTACGCGATGCAAAGTCGCTACTCGCATTATCGACTTTTTCGATAGCTGCTTTAATTTCGCCAGGCTCTTGTGCATTTTCGCGCACTTTTACCAGTTCTGCAATTTCAGCGCGTAAGTTAGCTAGTTGCATATCGTCAAGTAATGCACCATCGGCTTCAAGTGATGCGTTAAGCGCTTCTATTACGCGCAACGCTTCTACTTGTTGCTCTTTAAGCATACGCGCTTGCATGTCGCCTTTAGCGTTGCTCATTGATTCTTTTAGCATGTTAGCTACTTGGTCATCAGATAAACCAAACGAAGGCTTAACTTGAATCTCAGCTTGTACACCTGTTGATTTTTCCATAGCTGAAACACTTAATAGGCCATCAGCATCAACTTTAAAGGTTACACGAATATGCGCAGCGCCTGCCGCCATTGGTGGAATACCTTTTAAGCTAAACTTAGCAAGCGATCGACAATCATCAACAAGCTCACGCTCACCTTGCAGCACATGTAATGACATGGCTGTTTGACCGTCTTTAAACGTTGTAAATTCTTGTGCGCGTGCTACCGGAATCGTTGTATTACGTGGAATGATTTTTTCAACCAAACCACCCATAGTTTCAAGCCCAAGCGATAACGGTAATACATCAAGCAATAACATGTCAGAATCGGGCTTATTGCCAATTAACACGTCGGCTTGAAGCGCGGCACCTAAGGCTACAACACGATCAGGATCGATTGAAGTTAGCGGCTCTTTATCAAAAAAGCTTTGTACTTGGCTACGTACCAATGGCATACGGGTTGAACCGCCTACCATAATAACTTGCAGCACTTCTTCATTTTCAATGCCAGCATCTTTTACAGCACGACGACACGAGCGCAGCGTTTTTTTAATTAGTGGCATAGCCATTTCATCAAACGTTTCGCGCGTTACTTCAACGGTGTATTTTTGATCGTCAAACTCAAGGCCCACGTTTACTTTAGCGTATTGGCTTAATGCTTCTTTACACGCTTTTGCTTTATTGATGAATAAACGTAAAACTGAAGGTGATAATGCTGACACACCTGTTTGCTGCTTAAAGTAATCAACAAGGAGCGAATCAAAGTCATCGCCGCCGAGGCTAGAGTCGCCACCTGTTGCCATTACTTCAAACACACCTTGGTGTAATCTAAGTACTGATATATCAAACGTACCACCACCTAAATCGTAAACAGCAATAATACCTTCTTGACCTGAATCTAAACCATAAGCAACCGCTGCTGCTGTTGGCTCATTTAATAAACGTAGTACGTTAATACCAGCAAGCTCTGCGGCATCCTTAGTACTTTGGCGCTGTGCGTCATCAAAGTACGCTGGTACTGTGATTACAGCCCCTAAAATTTCTTGGTTGCCAAAACTTTGCTCAGCTCGTGCTTTTAATGCAGCTAAAATATGGCTTGATGCTTTAATTGGACTAATTTTACCTGCCGCAGTTTCTATTGCTAGCGCACCATTGTGCTCACAAAATTCATACGGTAGTTGCCCATAACTTTGCTCTATTTCAGCCTGAGTTTTACCTAAAAAACGCTTAACCGAAATAAGTGTGTTAGCAGGGTCTTGCGTTGCGGCTTGTGCAGCTTCTGCGCCAACAGTAATACCGCCTGCTTGATAACGAACAACCGACGGTAACATAGCCGCGCCAAGATCATCAGTTAACGTGCGGGCTTCGCCACTTTGCACTGTTGCAACTAATGAATTAGTTGTACCAAGGTCAATACCAATCGCTAGTTTATGTTCGTGTGGTGCCGCGCTTTGCCCCGGCTCAGCAATTTGCAATAATGCCATAATGCTCTTTAAACTCGTGTTGCTCGCTTTGCAGCAAGTAATTAATCGTCAAATAAACTGTCTTCGATACGCTCTAGTTCTTCACGTAACTTATAAACAAACTTCAGTTTACGAATATTATCTGCGGCAAGTTGATATTGCTGCTCATCGTTACTTGCTAATTGCTCAGCAAGTTGTGCACTGTATTGCGCGTTTAATTGCTTAATTTGTTTTTCAAAATTTGCAATGGCGGTATCAGGATCGCTAGCTGATGTTAGCTCTTCAAGTTCTTCGCGAAGTTCCATTTGCTGCATTAAAAACATTGGATCTTGCAAGGTTTGCTGCTCTGCACGAATATCAACGCCTAGCTCGCTCAACATATATTCGGCACGTTTTACTGGGTGCTTTAACGTTTGTAGCGCATCGTTAATTTCGGCAGTGCTTTGCACAGCCATTAACTTATCGCGGCTGCTCGCATTCGCGTGGCGATCGGGATGTACAGTACGCTGTAATTCCAAGTAGTGCTTGTTAACCGTTGCTAAATCAATATTGTAATCAACGGGGACTGCAAATAATTCAAAGTAACGCATAACTTCAACCAATAATATTCAGAAATAACAAAGCCCTACATTAACTGGCAGGGCTTATTTATACTACAAAGATATTTAAATCTTAAACGGTAAAGCTTTCGCCACAACCACACTCATCTGCTTGATTCGGGTTATTAAATTTAAACCCTTCATTTAAGCCTTCTTTAGTGTAGTCGAGCTCTGTGCCATCGATGTAAACTAAGCTTTTAGCGTCAACAATTAATGTGACACCTTTAGCCGCAAAAGTTTCATCGTCTTCGTTTAAATCGTCAACAAACTCAAGTACATAAGCAAGACCTGAACAGCCCGTCGTTTTAATGCCAACGCGCAGGCCTAAACCTTTACCGCGGTTTGCTAAAAATGATTGTACGCGGTTTGCTGCCGCATCTGTCAATGTCACTGCCATGAGTTTCTCTTCTTACTTCGCTTGTTTGCTTTTGTAGTCTGCAATTGCTGCTTGAATTGCATCTTCGGCTAAAATTGAACAGTGAATTTTCACTGGTGGTAATTCTAGCTCTGCACTGATATCAGTGTTTTTAATTGTCGCTGCTTCGTCTAGCGTTTTGCCTTTAACCCACTCTGTTACAAGTGAAGATGAAGCAATTGCGCTACCACAACCGTAGGTTTTGAATTTTGCATCTTCAATAACGCCAGTGGCAGATACTTTGATTTGCAATTTCATTACGTCACCACATGCTGGTGCGCCTACCATACCCGTTGCCACTGACGGATCGTTCTTATCTAGAGTACCTACGTTACGTGGGTTTTCTACGTGGTCAATTACTTTATCACTATAAGCCATTATTCTATCCTCATTACCTGCTAGGGTATGTGCTCACACTATTAGTGGTGAGCCCATTCAACTGAATCTAAATCAATACCTTCTTGATGCATCTCCCAAAGTGGAGACATCTCACGTAGGCGACCGATAGAGTTTTTCATTAATTCGACGGTGTAATCAATCTCTTCTTCGGTAGTAAAGCGACCAATACTAAAACGAATTGAGCTATGTGCTAATTCGTCGTTACGGCCAAGTGCACGTAATACATAAGAAGGCTCTAAGCTTGCAGATGTACAGGCTGAACCTGACGATACTGCAATGTCTTTTACTGCCATAAGTAACGACTCACCTTCAACAAAGTTAAAGCTGATATTTACAACGCCAGGTACTGATTGGTCTTGTGTGCCGTTAAAGTATACTTCGTCCATATCAGCCATAATGCCGTCGATTAAACGATTACGTAAGGCGCTGATGTGTGCGTGATCTTTTTCGAAATCTTGCTTAGCGATTTTAAACGCAGTACCCATACCCACTAATTGGTGAGTAGCTAGTGTACCTGAACGCATACCACGTTCATGTCCGCCACCGTGCATTTGCGCTTCAAGGCGAGCACGTGGTTTACGACGAACGTAAAGTGCGCCAACACCTTTAGGGCCATACACTTTATGTGCAGAGAACGACATAAAATCAACTTTAAGCTGTTGCACGTCAATTAATACTTTACCCGCGCTTTGCGCTGCATCTACGTGGAACATAATTTTACGTTCGCGACACATTTCGCCAATAGTCGCGATATCTTGAATTACACCTAGCTCGTTATTAACGTGCATGATGCTTACAAGTACTGTGTCGTCACGCATTGTGTCGGCAAGTTTTTGTAAATCAAGTAGGCCGTTTTCTTCAACGTCCATGTAAGTTACTTCAAAACCTTGGCGCTCAAGCTCACGACATGTGTCGATTACAGCTTTATGCTCAGTTTTAGCGGTAATAACGTGCTTACCTTTTTTCTTGTAAAACTGTGCTGCACCTTTAATAGCAAGGTTATTTGATTCTGTTGCACCCGATGTGAAAACAATTTCACGTGGGTCTGCATTAATTAAATCAGCAATATCTGTACGCGCTTGGTCAACAGCTTCTTCTGCTTGCCAACCAAAACGGTGTGAGCGTGACGCAGGATTACCAAACTTACCGTCCATTGTCAGGCATTGCATCATTTCTTTAGCAACACGTTCGTCAACAGGCGTGGTCGCTGCGTAATCTAAATAAATCGGTAACTTCATTTCTCTCTCCGCTGCAGGTCAACCTTAAAGTTGACAGCTTACTTGAATGTTTTCCAACTGCTTAATTGCATTATTGATACTGTTATCTTGGCGCGATGCTATTTCTTTCACATCTGATTTTTCCACCAATTCAGCAAGGGTAATATTATTCAAAAATTCTTCTATGCGTGCGCTTAAGTCTGACCACAAATTATGTGTTAAACAGCGCATACCACTCTGACAGCCGGTATCGGCACCTTGGCAACGTGTTGCATCGACCGATTCGTCTACGGCGCTAATAATATCGCCAACAGAGATAACGCTCGCTTCACGTCCTAGTAAATAACCACCACCAGGTCCACGAACAGAACTTACTAGGCCATTTTTACGTAAACGAGCAAATAATTGTTCAAGGTAAGACAAAGAAATTTCTTGTCTTTGTGAAATATCAGCAAGGGCTACAGGACCTACACCTGTGTGTAGTGCAACATCCAGCATAGCTGTAACGGCATATCTGCCTTTTGATGTTAACTTCATAACGCCCCCTGCACAAAAGAGTGCAAATTTTAATTACCAGAGTAAATTAGTCAAGTATTATCACTTGATAAAAATTTGATTTAGAAACTCATACTTTTAAATTGTAGAGTAAACAAATTTTCAATACTTGACCTCTTTGGTCAAGTATTACAGCCATTGTAATTACCTGAGTATTTTAGTCAAGTATTAGCTAGTTATTTACCTATTGGTTTTTATAACTAATAGCTATACCTAAGTTACTTAGGGATAGCCTTATTAATTGAGGTGAGAATACCGCGTAAAATATTCATTTCGGCATCTTCAGGGTGAGCTCGGTTAAACAAACGGCGTAATTTAGTCATAACTAAACCAGGGTGTTGTTTGATGATAAAACCTGTTTTGAAAAGTGTATCTTCAAGGTGATCATAAAACAGCTCTGTTTGCTTTGAGCTTGGGTAAACAGCATCGTCCTCTTCAACCTTTTTAGGTTGTTGATTTAAAAATGCCATACGCGTTTCGTAGCTAAGTGTTTGTACGGCCATTGCTAAATTAAGCGAGCTGTATTCTGGATTAGCAGGAATACATACATGGTAATTACAAAGCTGTAATTCTTCGTTAGTTAACCCACTGTTTTCACGACCAAATACTAGCGCTACAGGGCCATTTACCGCTTCAGCAACGAGTTTTTCACCACATTCACGTGGTTCAACCATTGGCCACGAAAGCGTACGAGAACGCGCACTTGTGCCAATCGTTAATGTACAGTCAGCGATAGCTTCTTCAACAGTACCTACAATAACTGCATTGCCTAAAACATCAGTTGCGCCTGCAGCTAATGCACTTGCTTGGCTGTCTATTTCGCAAGCAGGATCAACTAAATAAAGTTTTGATAAACCCATGGTTTTCATGGCGCGAGCCGCCGAACCAATATTGCCCGAATGTGACGTGTTAACTAAAACAATGCGAATATCATCTAAGATCATTACTGTGCTACTTTGCTATGCCAAAAAATTGCGCAAATTCTAACATGAAAGTGCAATAAGATCCTAGATTCAAAAGGCTAGATCCTAAGATCTAGCCCAATATAACAATTCTTTCATCGATAAGTGTCGCTGCAAGCAAAGTATGGTTTCAGCGACATAAGATCTAGGGGTATAACACCAATTTGTTTTGATGTTTAAACCATTGCCGCTTTTACATAAACATCAAAACGGTTCTTTTTGGTTTTGATCTGCATACTTGGGGTTTTTTCGTTTAAAAATGGGGCGTAATCGGGGCGCTTTACTACTACACGCTTACTGGCGAGTGGGTAGGCGAATTCGAGTAAATCGTCAGCGTCGGTATCTGCACCAACAAGCTCTTGAAATACACGCATTTCTTTTTTAACTAATGCTGATTTTTCGCGGTGCGGGAACATGGGATCTAAATAAACCACATCGGGCATGCTTTCACATTGAGAGAGCAAAGTATGGCTTGAACCAAATATTAGGCTCATATTTTCTTTCATCCACAAACCAATTTCAATATCGCTATAGGCTCGCTTTAAGCCATCGTATAAAAGTGCAGCTACAACCGGGTGACGTTCATGTAATATAACTTTGCACCCTAGCGAGGCAAGTACGAAGCCATCTCGCCCAAGGCCTGCGGTAGCATCGAGTACAACAGGCGTTGCACCTTTATTTAAGCCAACCGCTTTGGCAATTGCTTGCCCTTTACCACCGCCAAACTTACGCCTATGGGCGGCAGCACCGGTTACAAAATCAACGTTAATTGCACCTAGTTTAGGCTCGTCGGTTTTAAATAGGCTTAACCCTTTATCATCGTAATGTAAGCTAAAGCCACTGCAATTTTGCGCCCATTGGGCTAAACCAAAGCGTGTTTCTAATTCATTTAAATAAGGGCGTAACTCTTTAAAAGCACACTGAATAACCACAATAAACTCCGACGATAAAATACGCCTGTAGTATATCAACCGCTTTACTTTAAAGCACTAAAATAGCTCTATATCACTATGATGATTAGTATTAACCTTTACTGCTTCCGCTTTAGTACGTAAATTGGATATAAGTTCATTGCGGCTTTCGGCAACCTGTTTAAGCTGATATTTGATAAAGGCTAAATCACTATTAGCCGATACAAATAACTGCATCGTTTGATCCAGTTGGGATATATATAAGGTGAGATCCGCGGGATTTGCTTGTGTTTGTTGTAGCTTAATGGCGCAGTCAAGTTCATGTAGCTGTTCTATAAATATTTTAGTACTTTTGTTTTGCTCTACATTTTGAGTAGTTAACTGCTTAACAATGTCCTGAAGGGCTGTACTTATTTGAGCTGCCTGCTCATAACTGCTTTCGCTTCTTTCCATGGTAACAACCTTCTCGTTGGTCACTTCTAATATATGCGGGAAAAGATCTTTGTAGCGCCCGTACAAAGCATCGTTATCAACAGGCATATTTTTTATCAAAAGGGATACTTTGGGATAATTAATAATAGTACTGCTACCAATATCAACAAATCGTTGAGCATGTCGATGCTGCTCTAGCAGCTCTTGCTCTAGCGGGCAAACACCACTTTGCTGGCTGTAAAAAATACCTTTGCTTTGATACCAAAACACAACCACAACATCTAAATTTAAAGGTGCAAAAAAAGTAAAAAAGTATTCACTCAACGATTGAAAGTTATTAGCGTGATAACTTTGTCCAACGTAGCGCATTATACGCCCCATATCGCCCGACTCTGTCATTGCTATTTCAGCTGTTTTATTCGCTTTTGCTATATCCAATTTAAGTTTTGCGCATTTTTGCCTATATTCGTAAAGTACCTTTATTCGCGCTATTAACTCTTCTGCATTAAAAGGTTTTGTAATGTAATCGGATGCGCCGACGCTGTAACCTTTTACCCGATCGCTTAGCTCTATTTTAGATGAGAGAAACATAACGGGAATATCTTGAGTATTTTGACTTTGCTTTATTGTTTTACATACGTCATAACCTGACATACCTGGCATTTCAATATCGAGTAAAATAATATCTGGGTTGTATTTATTGGTTAGCCTTAATCCTTCATCGCCATCTTTTGCATGAATTATTTTACAAAACCCTGCTAAAGACTCTTCAATTATATGATGAACATACTTGTCGTCATCAATTGCCAATACCAACTTTGCCATGCCTTAGTCCATTTTATTAGGTGTGCTAAAAGCATAGTACGGTAGGATGAAATTACTAAAAATTATTAGATAATAATTTTAAAATAATAAAAAAGCGCCATTAAGGCGCTTTAATTTGGTTCGTGCTAAATATTTTATTTTAAACAGCAATACCGCTATGGCGTAGTAACGCGTCGACATTTGGCTCACGACCACGAAACTTTTTAAATAATTCCATTGGCTCTTCGCTACCGCCTTTTTCTAAAATGTTTTGCATAAAGGCTTGCCCTGTTTCGGCGTTAAAAATACCTTCTTCTTCAAATTTAGAAAACGCATCAGCAGAAAGTACTTCAGCCCATTTATACGAGTAATAACCTGCACTATAACCGCCGGCAAAAATATGACTAAAACCATTTTGAAAACGGTTAAACTCAGGCGGTTTAACGATTGATGTGCGGCTACGTACATCGTTTAGTACTGCTTGAATTTGGCATTGCTCACCCACTTTGTAATCGTTATGGATTTTAAAGTCGAATAACGAGAACTCAATTTGACGTAGCATTTGTACGCCTGAGTTATAGTTTTTAGCAGCAAGTAACTTATCAAGTAACTCTTTAGGTAACGGCTCACCCGTTTCATAATGACCTGAAATAAAGCTCAGGGCTTCTTCGTCATAACACCAATTTTCTAAAAACTGACTAGGAAGCTCTACCGCATCCCATGCAACACCATTAATACCCGCAACAGGAGCTGCATCAACTTGTGTAAGCATGTGGTGAATACCATGACCAAACTCATGAAATAAAGTAGTTACTTCGTCATGAGTAAACAGCGCCGGTTTATCGCCAACCGCCTTATTAAAGTTACACACTAAATAAGCCACTGGAGTTTGTAGTTCGCCGTTAGCACGTACTTTACGACCCATACAGTCATCCATCCACGCACCACCACGTTTGTGGTCGCGTGCATATAAATCTAGATAAAAGCGTCCACGAAGCGTATTGCTACTATCTACAATTTCAAAAAAGCGTACATCTTTATGATAAGTATCAAAATCAGTAACTTCTTTTACGCTAATACCAAATAAGCGATTAACGGTTTCGAATAATCCACTTAATACTTTATTTGCAGGGAAGTAAGGACGTAGTACTTCATCTGAAATAGCGTACTTTTCTTGCTTAAGTTTTTCGCTGTAGTAACCAAAATCCCATGCCTGTAATTCAGAAATACCATGTTTTTGCTCAGCATAGGCTTTTAACTCTGCCACTTCTTGCTCTGCTTGTGGTTTTGATTTAGCCGCTAGGTCTTCTAAAAACGAGAATACTTGCGCCGGTGTTTCGGCCATTTTAGTTGCCAGTGACTTTTCAGCGTAGCTGTTAAATCCTAGTAATTGTGCAAGTTCATGGCGAAGCGCAAGCTCCTCATTCATAATTGCTGAGTTATCAAACTCACCGGCGTTAGGGCCTTGATCTGATGCGCGCGTAGAAAACGCGGTGTAAGTTTCTCTGCGTAATTCGCGGTTATCTGCATAAGTCATAATTGGTAAATACGATGGGAAATCAAGGGTAAATACCCAACCGTCTAACTCTTTACTTTTTGCCGTATCGGCTGCAAGTGCAAGAGCCGATTCTGGCAAGCCAGCTAAGTCGCTTTTATCAGTAATATGTTTGTGCCAAGCAAGTGTGGCATCCATTACATTGTTGCCAAATTTTGAGGCAAGTTCTGATAAACGCGCGCTAATTTCGCCGTAGCGTTTTTGATCTTCTGCTGATAATGCAATACCCGATAATTTAAAATCACGTAGCGCATTAGTAATTGTTTTTTGCTGTGCTGTAGTCAGCGTTTTAAATTCGTCGCTGTTATAAAGCGTATTATACGCGTTGTATAAACCTTGATGCTGACCTACAAATGTTGAATATTCAGATATTAACGGTAAGCACTGCTCGTAAGCTTCACGTAATTCGTCGTTATTCATTACTGAATTTAAATGCGATACAGGGGAGAACATACGCGATAATTTATCGTCCGCTTCTTCAAGGGGTAATACTAAGTCATCCCACGTGTACGAACCTTTCGCTAGCACGTCATCAATGGCTTTACGACAAAGCTCAATACCGTCTTTTAGTGCTGGTACTACGTACTCAGGCTTTATTTTTGAAAATGGTGGTAAGCCTTCAAGGCCAATTAGTGGGTTGCTCATAAGTACTCTCTTTGCGTTAATGCATTACGCTTTAAGTTGGGTCTAAAAGTAAAAAAACAACTCAGCCGCTTTTAAGTTGTTTAATTTTAATAAGGTTGCTCCAGAGAAAAACACAAATAACCCATTAATGAGTCGGCCACTTTATAACGATCTAGGGCGTGTTGAACTTTGTGGATTGAAATTTGTTCAATCTAGGGGCGATTAAATCACGGCGCGAGGTTTGTAACCTAGTGGGCTAAGTAAAAACCGAGCAACAAAGAGTTAATCGTCCCTAGAAAGAACCCAACGGGCAGCGCATGTTTGGTATTTATGCTGCGTTATCGCCTATTTATGGGGAATAACCACACTATATAGGCTCTGCCTTGCCTAAAAACCAAACACACTGCTGCAAATTCACCCACCAAAGATCAACACGCCCTACTACCGTATCAACTAGGTTATTACTGCATATTTGTTTTTGAGTAAGCGAGCTAATGGCTATAAAGTCTTTTCGCTTGAGCTCATCTATTAAGGGATGCTCTTTTTCAAAACCTCTTGGTGGGCGTTTTAGCGACTCTCCTGACATTTCAAATATAGATTTAAATTGCTCATCATAAATTGCTTTTTTATAGCTATTTGGGTTTTCATCTATGCAGGTTCTAATTGCATTAAGCGCCTTTGATTCTGGGCGCCAAATACCAGCACCTACAAAACATTCGTCATTTGCTAAGTGAAAATAAAAACCAGGGGCGTGTACGTCTTTTCCCATAAAATGGCGAAATTGAATCCCTACATTAATTTTATATGGGGTTTTATCTTTACTAAAACGCGCGTCTTTATGGATTCTCATTAAACTACCGCCGACTTTTTTATCTGATGCGACAAAATGGCTAGAAACCTCAGCAAGTGGTGCTTGCATTTGCCTAATGAAATCTAAAGCGGGCTCTCTTACGTATTCCTCATACTGTGATTTATGGTCGTTAAACCAGTCTCTATTATTGTTTTGATCAAGCAGAGCAAGAAATTCGAATGTTTTTTTACTAAACATAGGTCACCTAAACACTCTTTATTTTTAAAACTTAATGTTATGCTAATGCGCATAAAACTCAACGCCTAAGGACATAAAATGACACAACACTTTGATTATATTGCAATCGGTGGTGGCAGTGGTGGTATTGCCTCTGCAAATAGAGCGGCAATGCGTGGCGCTAAAGTAGCACTTATAGAAGCAAAACACATGGGCGGCACGTGTGTAAACGTAGGCTGCGTACCTAAAAAAGTAATGTGGCACGGTGCTCAGGTTGCCGAAGCTATTAATTTATACGCCCCAGATTACGGCTTTAATGTTGAAGTTAAAGGCTTTGATTGGAGCAAGTTAGTAGAAAGCCGCGAAGCCTACATAGGCCGAATTCATAAAGGTTATGACAGTGGCCTTGCTAGCAATGGCGTTACTGTAATTAAAGGCTTTGCTAAATTTGTAGATAATAAAACAGTTGAAGTAAACGGCGAGCATTACACAGCCGATCACATATTAATTGCAGTAGGTGGGCGCCCAAGCATTCCGCATATTGAAGGTGCTGAGCACGGTATCGATTCTAATGGCTTTTTTGAATTAAAAGAGCAACCTAAACGCGTTGCAGTAATAGGCGCAGGTTATATAGCTGTAGAACTTGCTGGTGTATTACATGGTTTAGGTACTGAGACGCATTTATTTGTTCGTAAGCATTCTCCGCTTCGTAACTTTGACCCGTACATTGTAGATACGCTTGTTGATGTTATGGCTGCTGAAGGCCCTACTCTTCATACAGAGTCTGTACCCCATAAATTAGTTAAAGAAGACGATGGCTCAGTAACGCTTCATTTAGATAACGGCAAAACTCACAACGTTGATCAAGTTATTTGGGCTATTGGCCGCGAGCCAACAACCAATGCTATTAACGTTGCTGCAGCTGGCGTAGAAGTAAACAGCAGTGGTTTTGTAAAAGTTGATGAGTTTCAAAATACCACAGCTAAAAACGTTTATGCTGTTGGTGATATTATCGAAAACGGTATTGAACTTACACCTGTAGCAGTTAAAGCAGGGCGTACTTTATCAGAGCGTTTATTTAATAAAGAACTACCTGATGATTTAAAAATGGATTACAGCCTAGTTCCTACTGTTGTATTTAGTCATCCACCGATTGGTACTATTGGTTTAACTGAGCAAGAAGCTATTTCTCAGTATGGCGAAGAAAACGTTAAAATTTATCAATCTGGTTTTACGGCTATGTACACAGCGGTAACTAAACATCGCCAGCCTTGTAAAATGAAACTTGTATGTGCCGGCCCAGACGAAAAAGTAGTTGGCCTACATGGGATTGGTTTTGCGGTTGATGAAATGATTCAAGGTTTTGCAGTTGCCATGAAAATGGGCGCAACTAAAGCTGATTTTGATGCCGTTGTTGCTATTCACCCGACTGGCTCGGAAGAATTTGTTACTATGTAAATTTTTCTCTGGAAAAGTGAAACTTTACATTTGCTAACTCTGGAAAACGAACTAAGCTGACCAAGTAACGTACAATTTTTGGTCGGCTTTTTCATGCTCACAATAGTTCAATCAGATGATTTTAAAACTGAGATCCAAACTCCCTTTTGCAAAACAAAATCAAGCATTCAGCTAAAAGGCTTTCCAACTTTTTATGAAGATGGTGAATACGTCATGCCAATAAACCTTTGGATGAATCACCTCATTAACGTTAAGCGCGCAAAAAACATCAATTCAAACGTTCGTGCCATAAGTCGATATTGGCGCTTTTTAAAAAGCCATGAACTCTCTTGGAAAGACTTTCCAACTATCAAATCAAATAAGCCCACATATATTTTCCGAAACCAAGATCTTTTGGCCTCAGTGAAAGCCGGTGAGCTAAATAGTTCAACAGCAGCTGTATATATGAACCATATAATTAAATTCTACGAGTGGGCATATTACGAGAGGTTAATTAACTTCTCTAAGGAAAATAAACCATTTGAAGTAGAGTTTGTTAGCATCAAAACGACTGGGATGCTTGCGCATATCAATCGTAATTATGTTGTTAGAAGCTCAGACTTAAGGATCAGGGTCCCAAGGCGTACACCAGAGCAAAGCTTGAATCCCCTTACAGAAGATGAGGTAAAATTATATTCGCGAGCACTCAAAGAACAGTCAATTGAGTTCCAAATACATCAACTATTACAACTCATGTGCGGCCTTCGTATAGAAGAAGCCTGCACCTTTCCTGCTAATCTAGTGAATAGATGTGACCCGAATAAATACCATATTCAAGTTAGTATAGGACCTCATAACGGTGTACTCACCAAATTTGGCTCAGTCAGAACTATCGAAATTCCAACACTGTTAATGAACAAGATGCATCGCTACTTGATTAGTGAGCGTCGCCAGAAAAGAGAGTCTAAAACCGATAAACCGATTACGGAATTATTAATTACCAATCGAGGTAAACCATATACTACCAATGCAATACAGCGTCACTTTAGCTTAACTCGTAATTACATACGCAATGAGCTAAATACCCACTTTCAGCATAGAACTCACGATTTACGTGCAACTTACGGTACATTTCGCCTTGCGTCCCTTTTAGACGAAAAAGTTGGGTTGTCACCATTCGATGCTATGTCATTAATCATGGGGTGGATGGGACATAAAGATGAGAAAACAACTTGGCGATACCTGAACTTTATAAACCGAAGCAAGGCATCGATACGTGCAGTTTGCTTTTTAGATCAAGTTATGGAGTCAGTCATTAATGAGGATCTCTCGTGATTAACAAATCAAATTTAAATATTGACCTTAAACTTAAGTTAAATATTTATGGTGATCAATTTGTATACCCAGACTTTCAAAGATTTAGATACAAAGGCGTGCCTAAACTTTTTGAAATGCATCGGGGTACTTTGCTTAACCGAGACAACCAAATTATTAAGTGGTATCAAGCATTCAAAGCTAATACAGAATATACTGACACAACAATGAATACCCTTTTTAGAACATTTACACGGTATGTGAATATTTGTGACAGTATTCCAGTAAATCCAGATTCAAAAGAGGGTATCAATGCATTTGAAACAGCTCTAGTTCACAGCGTTAGAATTGGCAGCAAAAGTTCAAACACAGCAAAAGGTGAATTAAGTAGTATAAGAACAATAATGAAGATGCTAGATCACCCTGTTGATGAGTGGTTTTCTAAATTCAAACTATTTCGCAGCCAAATAAATCCAACTCAAGCATACTCAGAATCTGAATTGAAAAAGTTAATTAAAATACTAAAAGAACTATATTTTCAGCTTTCCAAGCAAATTCAAACCTCACCTAAAGAATACATTCAAGCAAGGAGAAGCGACCAATACGCGAGCTTTTCTTTTAATAAAATCGAAGTGCCTGTAAGTGGTGCTATTACCAAGTGTTACTGTGCTGCATATTTCTTACTTGCCTATTACACATGGGCAAACGCTAGTACGATAAGAGATATGGATATCCCCAAAGCTTCACAAAAAAAGGGACAGCAAGGTAAGTGGTTTGTGCAAACAGCGTTAAAGAAGAGAGCTAATAAATTTGTTACCATCGAGCTCGGCGATAATCTTAGCACAGACATTCCAAAGCATGCGCTAAATTTTATTAATGACCTTATCACCCTTACGCACGTGCTGTTTCCAGATGCCAATAGACTACTTCATCAATGTCTAAACGGGATAAATAAGCCCTTGTGCCCAACGCATATTCGTTCCAATATGAATTGGCTAATTAATATATTCGATTTGACTGATGACAATGGTCAACAACTTAGGCCTGAAGCTAAACGCTTTAGAGCTACAGGTGCATCTAATTACTTAGCACTCACAGGAAACTCACTCGAAACATCCATGTTGCTCAATAACACACCTGATGTAGTTCGAAAGCACTATAGCAGAGGTAACGAGTCAGAAAATAACGCCCAACTTCAAGCCACAGCTAACACCTTAGAAAATGCAATTAAATGTGGCGATATTAGTAGAGCACGAGAACAAACTCTTGAGCAAATGAATCTAGAAATACTACCCTATGATGAATTCGTAAACCGCTATGCTAAATCAGGGAATGGTCAAAAAACACCTTTAGGTACAGGTTGCAAAGACCCCTTTGATAACCATGGTGACCGTTTTCGACGAAAGGCCTCTATCGATAGCGTTGACATGACCCATCTTGCCTGTGCAGACTTATTAAATTGCTTTTCCTGCCCAAATCAAGTGCTGGTTGAAGAAGTTGATGATATTTGGTGTTTATTGAGTTTTTATGAAGCGTTAGAGGATGCCAAAGAAGATCACCTCAACATGTCACACTTTAAAAACAATTTTGATCGAGTACTAAGAAAAATAAAGCAAGTGCTTTTTAGTATCGACTTAAAAGTGCGCAGGCAAGCTGAGCGGAAGCTACATACAATTGGTCGCCACCCTTTTTGGCCCGATACGCTTAATTTGGTTTTATAAGGAAATGCTATGAAACCGTTACTTGCTGCACCAGAACAAGTTATAAAAGAGAATACTGTTTTTGTTGAACAGGCAATACAGTATTTTGAAAATAAGGATTGGGACAATTTAAACAAAATCCCAGTAATGATTGACCAAAATGGTAAAACCATAAGTTACTTTGGCGATAACACATGGGATTTAACACACTATGTAGATGTCAAAATTGTTTCGAAAAAGCGGGCTTCTTTTACTCATTTAACAACTATTTCCTTGTTGCAAGAACAAAAGTTACTCGCATTCCTTGGTTTATTTGCTGTCGGCACCTTAAGGCAAGGGGCAATGATAAAAACCACAACATTTTTAGAGAGAAATATCAATTTAACCCAAGTATATAAATACATAGAATCCATCAAAGCAGATTCGATTTGTGTCCTTAACCATCCCATACAGTTTTCTAGGTTTTGCGAATATTTAAAGTCACTTAAAATGAGTGGGCCATATACTTCAAAACTTATTTTCGCATTAAACTGGATCGAAGCGGTTAAGAACCAAACCCCCATAAAACTATCATTACCTTTGACGACATCAATTACAGAATTAGGCCGTCAATTAGGTTGCCCAACCAAACTAGAAAGTGAGCAGTATTACGCTATACCATCACGCTTGATGCAACTCATATACTCAAAGGCTATCGAGTATATAGATACTTACTATCCTATTCGAGATACATTATTAGATATCCATACCGAGCAGCAAGAAAACTATGAAATTGGCAAAGCGGCTGTTGATAACAAAATAAAATCAGGTCAATGGAACTGGTTAACATCTGATTCCCCTCACTACAAAGCTGAGATAACTAAAGCTAAACCCCAAACTTCTACCAATATACTTAAAAGCTATATTTCCAACGCTGATATCGAAAAATTAATTCCTAGTGATATACGAAGATTCAATTGGTTATACTCCCATATTCTAACTTGCTGCTTTATAATTTGTGGAGCCTTTTCGGGCATGAGAAGAAGCGAGATCTATAGTTTACACTCTGATAGCTTTAAAACATTAAAATTAAAAGACCAAGTGTTTTATTCGTTACAATCCTACCACAGTAAAATGACACCTGCGGTGCCTGAAAAAGCAGAGTGGTTGGCATCTCCAATTACTGGGAAAGCAATCGAGCTCGCATCACTACTCACTCAAAATATGAGAACTCAACTCATGCTCTCAGATGACCGAGTCGAAAATGCTAGAGCCTCAAGCATCTGGCTAGTTCAACAAATGAAATGCAGAAAGCCAAACATGCTGACAGGTCCACCTTTTGCTCTTCATCATAAGCAGCTAGTAGAAGAGGCTGGCGCCATCGTAAATGAGCAAGATTATGAAGAGTTTAAACTTCTAAATCCAAACCTAAACATACACGCTTACAAGCAAAAGATAGTTATAGGTAAGCCTTGGGCTTTTACAACCCACCAACTCAGGCGAACTTTTGCAGTATTTGGTAAACGCTATAATTTACTCTCTGACGTTGCCATTAAACAACAGTATAAGCATATATATTTACCAATGTCTCAATGGTACTCAGAAGGAGGCGTAGCAGCCAAAATAAAACATGTAAAAGTGGACTCAGAACTCAATAATTTACTTCAAGAAGTGGATAAAGAAGTCACTACACAACTATTGCATCAGTGGTATAACTCAGATGACAAGCTATATGGTAAGAAAGGTATAGATGTTGTTAAAGATAGAGAAGATACCGCTGTTAAATACTCATCCTGGGATGCTCTTTATGCTCAAGTATCTGCTGGTAGAATATCTATTGCTGGTACACTTCACTCATACTGCATGGCTGGTTATGAATGCAGAATGGAAAAGGTCGTATCACCAACCAACTGTTTTAACTGCGAGAACGTTGTCATAGACGAAACTAAAGCACAAGCTTGGCAAAAACGACATCAGTGGATTGTTGAGACTATAACTGAAATGGAGCAGCATACTAAACTATCTCAATCGCAGCTAAGCCATTTTATTACGCAATTACGTGCAGCTGAAAAGGTTATGGACTACTTTGAGATAAGCTACACTCCATACAAACCCGAAATTGAGATCAGACAGCTTTGAGTAAGTCAGAGAATACAAGGTTAGAGCTTCTAAGCGCAATTGACAGGATACTTTCTGGCGATACAGTACGTATTGATGCCAAACGAGGTTTAAGTGCCATTGCAGTTGAGGAAGAAGCTAACCTTGGTAATGGCTCAGCTTACTATTACTCAGACGTCATTGAAAAAATTAAACTACTAAAATCAAAAGCTATAACAAAAAAGCAAGCACAGCAAAACTCAGATGTTACTAAGTTACGTGAAAAGCTTGCCAACGAGAAACGGTTAAAAGAAAAATATCGAGCGGAAATAGCCAGCTTAAAAGAGCAAATGGCACAAATGGCTTCTACCCACAATGCCCTAGCGCTTTCAAATCACCAGCACTTAAAAAAGATTAATGACCTCGAATCTGAGTTATTTCTGCTTAAGGGAAGTAACTAGCAGAATGTACCAATTTATAGCATGTATTAGTTTAGACTTGAACTTACAGCTATATATTTTTATATCATAAGCTTAAATTTCATAATGAGAAAACGACAAAAGTACTGACGCTTAGGTGAGAATAAAAAGCCCTCTTCAATATTATGTACAACTAAAGCCTTCCTTTTCTCGAAAAAGAGCCAACTTTCATTAGTAAAGCGGCTTAAAGACCAGCTAATACAAAAATATTTTATAAAAAACAAATGCGACACCCATTTTAGTTATTACCTACTAAGCCTTACCTTCTAATTTAATTAGTGTCAAAAATACAAATTGAAAATTGACACTGTAAAAGCTCACAGTGCCAATTTACCTTTAAGCTTAGAAATCGTTCTTCGGTTTTACATCTAGTAGCTGACCATTTTTAGCTATTTTGAAATAAACGTGATCACTACCGTTATTATTTGATGCTTGAACAACATAATAGTCACCGTTCTTGCTTATGACTGAAAACGCTTCTGAAGAAATATCTTGCCAAGAATCATTTAATTTTCCAACTTCAAAACCATAGTCTTTAAAGGTCAATTTTTTTATTGATTTAGCTGCGATACTAATCGCTTGTTGATCATTAATGTAGCCATGGGCATGATCACTATGTGCTAAAACACCAGTACTCATTAACGTAATACAAACTAAGACGATTGAAATTAATTTATTCATTGTTTTCTCCGGTTAAATTTTAAGTTTACTTTTTTAAGCCAATCACTTTAAATTGACCTTTTACTAAAAGTTGTATAGCCACGGGGTTATCTGAGTTGTTTTTCCAGTACCAGCCATGTGAGCCCCCAAATGGGGCGGTAAAGCTGCCCTTCATTTCGCTTAAATTGGCAATTGCATAGCTTTCGAAGTAACCGGTTGTGTCTCCTGCTGGCTCTCCGTGTAAATCAAAATGTAAAGAAGCGCCATCGGTCATCCATTCGTAGGTCATTTTTTCATATTGTTGCATCTCAAATTTATATTCAACCCCGCGATTTGCAGGGATAGTGACTTCAATTGTTTGAAACTCATCACTGCCCACTTGCAATGAATCTGATGTTTTAAGTGGTTTTTGCGCTGATGCCTGAGCTATTTTAGTAACGCCCAGTTGTTTACCGATCCCGGTTGGATCAATGTTATATTCTGCCGGAAGGATAAATAGCACAAAGGCGATTATCGCAACTAATGAAGCGGTGATACTGGCTTTTATAAGTGTTTTTGAACTAACTGTATGTTGCATATATTTCTCTAAATTAATTAATTATATAGCCGGTTAATTGAAGGCCGACTAGCATTAAGCCGGCACTCATTAACGCACCGTTGATAAATGTTGAAAAACGATGAAATGACGGCCGTTTACGCCACACATTAATGGCAATTAAAATAACTGCGAGCGCTAAAAATTGGCCAAGCTCTACGCCAATATTAAAGGCGATTAGGTTTGTCAGTAATCCATCTTCGGGTAATTGAAACTCTTGTAACTTGGTTGCTAGACCAAAGCCATGAAACAAACCAAAAATAAGCACCGCCATTTTTGTATTTGGCTGCCAATTAAAACAACGCTTAAACCCACCTAAGTTATCAAAGCCCTTATAAATAACTGAAAAACCAATAATAGCGTCAATTAAATAGGCATTAATCTGAATATCGCCAAGCACACCTAATAGTAACGTTGTGCTGTGGCCGATGGTGAACATGGTGACATACAGCAAAACCTCTTTACTGCGATACAAAAAGAAGATAACACCGATTAAAAACAATATATGGTCGTAACCGGTGATCATGTGCTTTGCACCAATATAAATAAATGGCACAAACTGTACGCCTTGGTTTTGCTCTAAAAAAGCGCGAGTGCTGTCATCAACTCCATGGGCCAAGGTCTCAAAGCTAAGAAAAGCCAAAACAAGCACCATAATCATTATGCTAACGTTTATTATTTTAGTTGACATCATGTTGCTCCAACGTTTCACTTTCAGTCAAAATAGACTCCTTTTCATTGTGTAAAAGTCGATACAGTGCGGGGATCACAAATAATGTTAGTAAGGTCGACGAAATAATGCCGCCAATTACCACGGTTGCTAAAGGCCGCTGTACTTCTGAGCCAATCCCTGTATTAAGTGCCATAGGAATAAATCCTAATGAGGCAACCAGTGCTGTAGTTATCACTGGGCGAAGACGTGTTAATGCCCCCTCTGTTATCGCTTGATTAAGCCCCATTCCTGAGCTGCGTAATTCACGAATAAACGATACCATTACCAAGCCGTTTAATATGGCAATGCCGGATAAAGCAATAAAACCGACCGCTGCAGATATTGAAAATGGAATATCACGTAACAGCAGTGCTGCAATTCCACCGGTAAGCGCTAAAGGCACACCGGTAAAAATAATCGCAGCATCTTTAAGTGAGTTTAAAGCTAAAATAAGCAAGCCTATAATCATTAACAATGTAACGGGCACAACCACACTCAAACGCTCAGAGGCCGATTGTAACTTTTGATACGTTCCTCCGTATTCAATCCAATAACCAGCAGGAATAGTGACTTTATCTTCAATAATTGTTTGAATATCTCCAACAAAGCTTCCTAAGTCACGTCCTCGTACATTGGTAGTCACTACAATACGACGTTTAGCATTTTCGCGATTAATTTGACTTGCGCCATTAGTGAGTTTGATTGTTGCTAACTCTTGGAGCGGCACAGCGCGACCATTAGGTAAATTAATAGGTAAGTAACCTATCTCTTGCACATTATTACGCTGCTGCTCTTCTAAACGAACAACAATATTAGAGCGGATATCCCCTTGATAATACTTACCTGCAATAGTCCCTCCTAATGCGGTGGCTAACTGTGACTGAATGTGTGCTTTGCTGATACCAAACTGGCTTAGCTTTTCAGTATTGGGTACAATTTCAAGCATTGGCAACCCGCTTGTTTGCTCTACCATTAAATCGGCAATACCGTCAACATTTCCAATAGCGGATTCAATCTCCTTACCTAACGCAGCAAGTGTTTCAAAGTCATCACCAAACACTTTAATTGCCAGCTCAGCGCGTACACCTGCTAATAATTCATTAAAGCGCATTTGAATTGGTTGTAAAAACTCATAGCGGTTACCTGGAATTGGCTTAACTAAGGCTGCTAACTCTTCAACAATTTGTGCTTTTGACTTATCAGGGTTTGGCCATTGCTCTCGTGGTTTTAGAATAATAAAGTTATCGGCTACGCTAGGGGGTACTGCATCTGTTGCTACATCTGCGGTGCCAATTTTTGCAAATACACGCTCGACTTCAGGCATCTGCGTAATTTTTTCTTCCAACACTTTTTGTAGCTCAATCGCTTGGCTTAATGATGTACCAGGAATACGAAGCGCATGCATGGCAATGTCTCCTTCATCAAGATTTGGTGCAAACTCGCTTCCTAAGCGTGTCGCTTGATAACCAAAGAATGTTACGAGTAAACAAGTTATTAGCACCACAGCCCAGCGGCCTTTTAATGCTAATGAGAGTACCGGCTTATAAATACGACTTAACCCCAGCATAATATGATTAGGTTTTTCTTTAATTGGCTTTTTAAATAATAGGGCGATCATTGCAGGCACAAATGTGATCGAAAGCGCCATTGAACAAAGCAAAGCAATCACAACCGTTAATGCCATTGGATGGAACATTTTTCCTTCAACGCCTTCAAGCGCGAAAATAGGTAAATAAACAACGGTGATGATGAATACACCGAATAAAGCGGGTCGAATAACCTCTCGTGTAGCCGTAAAAACAATGTCTAAACGTGCTTTTAAAGAAAGAGGGGTATCACCTCTCATACTTAAACGACGTAAGCAGTTTTCGACGATAATTATCGTACCATCAACCAATAGACCAAAATCTAATGCCCCTAAACTCATCAAGTTTGCACTGACTCGCGTATGTACCATACCGGTTATTGTCATCAACATTGCAAATGGGATCACTAAAGCCGTTAAAAATGCGGCTCTGAAATTCCCCAGTAATATAAATAATACAACAATAACTAAAATGGCCCCTTCGAGCAGGTTAGTTTGAACAGTATTAAGCGTTTTATCTACCAGTTTAGTTCGGTCATAGACGGCTTTTGCAACTATACCTTCGGGTAAACTGCCATTGATTTCTTTTAACTTTTCACCAACGCCTTGTGCAACTGTGCGACTGTTCTCACCTATTAACATGAACACGGTGCTCATCACCACTTCGCGGCCATTTTGTGTAGCAGCACCAGTACGCAATCCTTTGCCATCACTTATAGTGGCAACATCTTTAATAAACACTGCACTGCCGTCTATGGTTTTGATGGGTAAATTAGTGATTTCAGTTAAACCAGCAACCTGACCTGGGACACGAATTAACCATTGCGCACCGCTTTTTTCAATAAATCCGGTGCCTTGGTTTTGGTTGTTTTGACCAATAGCATCAACAACATCTGCTGAGGTAAGATTATAAGCCAGTAGTTTTTCAGGTTTAAACGCAACGAGAATTTCACGCTCGTAACCACCAATAGGGTTTACTTCAACAACACCTGGTACCCGCATTAATTGAGGGCGAATTGTCCAGTCATGTACTGTTCGTAAATCAATGGGGGTTATATCACTACCGTCGGGATTTTTAGCACCAGGCACAGCATCAACCGTAAACATAAAAATCTCACCTAATCCAGTAGCAATGGGACCAAGCTCAGGTAAAAGGTTTATCGGCAACTCCGAACGTGCACTAGACAACCGCTCATTAACCAACTGACGAGCAAAGTAAACATCGGTATTATCAGCAAAAATAGCAATAACCTGAGATAAACCATAACGAGACACTGAGCGTGTGTTTACAAGTCCTGGTAACCCCGCAAGTGCGTTTTCGAGGGGGAAAGTAACGCGTTGTTCAACCTCTAACGGCGTATAGCCTGGCGCTTCGGTGTTGATCATAACCTGAACATTGGTTATATCAGGTACTGCATCAATAGGCAGTTTAGTAAAATTCCATAAGCCTAATCCTGCAATGGCTAATACCATGACAAGAACGAGGATATTGCGCTTTATAGCAAAGCGTAAAATCGATTCTAACATTACGCTCTCCTAGTGATCGTGTGACGCGCCAGATTTTTCAATATCGGCTTTGATGACATAGCTATTTTCAGTAACATACTCGGTACCGGCAGGCAGTCCACCTAGTACTTCTATCCATGTTGCATCTGAACGACCCAGCTCAAGCATCCTGACTTCATATTCATCAGCGACTTTTGCATACACGACCGTAAAATCACGAAAGCTCTGTAAGCCTATTTTCTTTACCGCTAAAGGAACTTCAAAAGAAGCAGTTTCAATATCGGCTTTAACAAAACTCCCTTCCAACAAAGGCTCAGTCTGTTGTGCCAACGTAACCCACACCATTCTTGCCTGATCACTTCTAACTTTTGGCTCTATAAATGATACCTTACCAGCAATATTCACAAGACTACCTTCTGCCTTAATGCTCACTAGAGTGCCTTGAGATACTTTGCTGTAATCGCTCGGGTAGACAGCTAATTTAACGACAGATTGACTCGCGTCTGTGATAACAAGCAGTTCACGGTTATTCGTTTGCTCACCTGAATTAGCCATTTGTTTTGCGACAAAACCAGCAATAGGCGATTTTATCTCATAGGGGTTTAAACTTTCATTACTTTCAATCGTCATTAAAGTTTGGCCTTTATTTACTTTATCGCCAAGCTTTACATTTAAGTGCGTAATAACACCTTCAAAACGTGCAAAAACAGTGCGGTGCGCACTCGGCGGTAACCAAACCTGTCCATAAGCAGGGATCGTTTGATGAAGCTTTTGAGACCCTGCAATTGCAGTTTCAATCGCCATTGCATCTACTACTGCGGGTTCGATTTTTGTTCGCCCCTCTAGGTTATCGTATTGCCAACGATATGTTTTTCCTTGGTAGCTCGCATTTACTGTGACAATAAAAGAGTGCGGTTCGTAAATTTCCATATCCCCACGTAAAAAGTCACTTTGGCTAATAAACTTAATATCATCAATCACATTACCTAATCGGGTTAACGTAACCGTTAATTCAACATCGTCGGGATTAATTGGGTTTTTATTATCTGTTAACCATACTCTAAACTCAGGTGGTACGCCTGTTTCGAAAATCGCTAACTCCAATGCGAAGTTTCCTTCACGAAGCATACGACCATTATGCGGCCCTTTTTCAGGCTCTGCTTGCTCTGTAGTAGGTGTTGATACTGCGCTAGCGGGTAAATGTACCCCCGCGCTGAGGCCGAGTAATACGGCAACGGTTATGGAGGAAATAAAGTTTGTCGTTTTCATAAATAATCTCATTGTTCTATCGATGCGCCAGTAAGACGCTGAATTTCTATATGTTGTAAATGTAAGCTTTCATAAGCGCTAAGTAGTTCTGATTGCGCGCTTAATTGCGCCTGACGCACGCTACTCCACTGGTTGTAATTCAATTTACCAACGTTAAATGCTTGTTTTGCTTGGGTAAGCGCGGTTTCTAGCGTGGGAATGATTTCATTTTTTGAGGTGGTAATTACATGAACAGAATGCTTAACTTCTTGAAGCAAAGCATAAAGCTGGCTATTAGCTTGTTGAGTTAAACTCTTCGCTTGCGCTGTTAATACATCTTGCTCGGCACGTAACTTAGCGACCGTTCCGGCATTGCTGCCAGATGCTCCCCACGGAATAGAAACACCGGCCACGAGCCCATAGTCATCCGTTGATTCATAACGACGTAAGCCTGTTGTAAATTGCCATTGTGGTTTTGCTTCAATTTGAGCTAATTCAATGTGTGATTGTGCAATACGTTTTTGACTTGCTAACTGCATCAAACGAGGCGCATTTTTAAAGCGCTCGAACTGTGACTGAAAATCTACAATTTTAGGTAACTGCAATAAGTTACCTGTAAGTGTAAAGTCAGTGCGAGGCTCTGCCCACAAGGCTGAAAGCTGATATTTTCCGCTGGCTATTTCATGCTCAAGATCTTCGACAAGTAATTTTTGTTTAATTAGTTCAGCTTTGGCTAAATTTTTATCAATAGCCAACGACTGACCAATACGAACTCGTTTATCTATTGCATTTACAACTTCATTCGCTTGTCTTACTGCCATTTTATTGAGCTTTAGTGCCTCTTCTTTCACCAGTAGTTGAATAAATTGCTTCGCAGTCATCGCGGCTAAATCAAGTGCAATAATTTGTTTATCTAAACGTAACTGCTCAAGTTCAGACTGGCTTGCTTTTACGCGACTATCAATTTGCTCTTGTTGAATCAGCCAAGAGAAAGTTAAGGTTGATTGCATATTTTGCAAACCACTATGCTCACCTGTCCCAAAAGCATCTTCAACCATTAAGCCTATTTGTGGTCTTTGGCCTATACTTGCTTGCTTTATTTTGCCTTGCTGGGCTTTATCTCGATAAAAGAAGCCCTGTAACTGCGGGTTGTTAGCAAGCGTGAATGAGATGGCTTGCTTTAGATTTAATGTTTGATAAGCCTCAGCACTTGCAAAACACGGCAGTGCTGTAAAAGCCATCAATACCCCCACAAAAAACCGACTGCCAATCGGTTTTTTGTGGGTGAAATGACTACTAAATGATTTCATTTTAATCCTTACTTAGTGGATGAAAAAAGTTTCGATAAGATGGTGGACACTATCGACAGTCGACAGTGTGAATAAACTGATAACCACAAAGCTAAACAAAGTGATCATTAAAAGTAGCTTAGGCGTAGTGGAGATTGGCATTAACAATGTTTGTATACGCTGAGTTATTTGCTCATTACTAAAATGACTCATGTATATATTGTCATTCGTAATATGTTGTTGTCGTTGAAATCGAGCAACATTAATAAGTGCTTGAGCCACATCTAAGCCATCAAAACTTTGCGTTGCACCGACATCAGCAATTTGTTCTGTTAAAGCCGTATAAGATTGCTGTAACGCCGCGCGCGTTGACGCAGGAAAACACCAACCAAATAGACTAAACAGTGTTTTAAAAAGCGGATCTCGGGCTTTTAAATGTGCTAGTTCATGCTGTATGACTATGTGTACTGTTTTTTCATCAAGTGCTTGTAATCCGCTGGTTATATATACTTTTGGATTGAAAAAACCAACAGTAAATGCCTCTGGTATAAGGTGTTCAATAACGTGTACAGACTGGTTTGGATAATCTTTGTGAGGTTGAGTATTTGATAAAGCCAACAGACTGCTCATTGCTGAACTATGTCTATTAAGACTAAAAAATGCATGTACGCTAGCACTTGCCATCAAACAAACAGCCGATATAAGCAATACCGAATGCCAACTATATACAGAGAAAACCTCAAGGTGATGCCAGTGAGCGACTCCTTGCCACCAATTAGACATTGGATTTTGATGTGCCTGCCAAAATACAGCTGCACACAATAATGAGATCCACCAAGGGCTGCTAATAGTTAACCAAAGCATGAACTTACGCTCGGTAAACTGGAAAATAGTAAGTTTTTTACAAAGCGAGGTGTGGAAGAAGGAAATCAATATGATCACACAAATAAAAGCGGTCACCGCTGCGCTCGCTAGATTTAAAAACACGGCCCAATTTCCAACAATCATGTTTACACTTTTCCGCTTCGTAGTTTTCGCTGCTGCTCTATAAGTTTTTCGAGCTCATCTAATTGTGTATCATTAAAATTAGTCGAAGTAGAAGAAAATGCAGCAATTAAACTGTTTTCACCCTCTTCAACAAAGTCAGCTGTAATATCATTTATTAAAGTAGCTATAAGCGAGTTACGATCAACTTTAGTTCGGTAATTATAAGCATGACCCTGCTTAGTTCTGCTAAGAAGGCCTTTTTTATAAAGTCTTTCAAGGGTGCTTTGAATAGTATTGAGAGTGCAGCCACGTGTTTTACCTAAACGACTGTGCACATGCTTTGCATCCGCTTCTTTAGAAGACCACAAATATTGAAGTACTAGTTTTTCTAATTCGCCTAACTGCATAATCAAATATCTCTTAACAACATAGCCATATCATGGCAAAATAAAAACCGATAGGCAATCGGTTTTTATTTTTTTATTTAAAAAGGAAAGTAATACATGGGTTGGATAATTTTTAAATACTTAGTGACAGCAGCAATTGTTGTAGCGGTTTCAGAGGTCGCAAAGCGCAGTGATAAACTCGGAGCACTAATTGTAGCACTTCCATTGGTAACCATTTTAGCGATGATTTGGTTGTACGTTGAAAAACAGCCGCCAGAGAAAATTGCGAGTCATGCCTGGTACACATTTTGGTATGTTGTGCCTACCTTACCGATGTTTTTAATATTTCCATCATTACTACACCGATTTGGTTTTTGGCCATCACTCGGCCTCAGCGCCTTAATAACTTGTTTTATTTTTGGAGTGTTTGCATTCGTCGTTAGTAAATTTGGAATAAATTTATTACCCTAAAAGTTGTTTCTGAAATTAATAATATGGTGAAATCAAGGATGTAGCTGAGGCAATAATTTCGATACTTATCTCTAAAAAATTTCCCATTACTTAGCAGAGTCAAATAAAAGCTAGCCTTATTTATGTACTAAGAGTGATAATATAAACAGAATATGGCTCATTTTATGGAACTATAAAAATGCTTCTATAACTCTAGTTCTAAGTGATTTAATTTGTATACTGCTCAATGAACAACCTGAAAGCAGCTCATAATAAGCTAAACCGCGCTCTGAAGTTAGGCCCCCTAGAACGAGTTTATCAAGGTTTTCTTTTAACTTATTATCCCTGTTTATTTTTGGCAATGTTAAAGGTCTAAATGTATCTTTTCTCACCAAAGTTGTGTCACATTCCATATCAACATAAGAGCAACTATCTGGTATATCAATATTAATACGCTCAGCAAACTCAATTAAGCTTGTTTCTGCAAATGTGAATAACCAGGCGAATTCAACTTTACCTTTGCCAGACCTAAGAATGCGCCCTAGAACTTGCCTAAAATACAACTCTGTTTTTATAGAGCTTAAATGACAACATACTTGTAGCCTAGGTATGTCGGTCCCTTCACTGATCATACCAACACTAACGATCCACTGTTCAGTAGATGACTTAAATGAGTTGATCTTCTGTGTTGAATTATCGTGTAAGTAAGTAACTATGGTTGACGTTTGATTAAATTCTTCAATTAATAAGCTGTTTATCATTTCAGCGTGCTTAACTGAAGACGCAACAACTAGGCCGCCGGCAGCCGGGTTTGAAGCTCTTATCTCCGACAGTTTTAATACGGCTAACTTCAATAAATACCTAAGTGCAGAGTCATTATTAAGTACCTCTTGGTACGCTGATTGAGCTTGTTTAACAAATTCAGCTATTGATCCATATGTATCTTGGCCATCCGAAATACTATTGCTATCAACTAAAACTATTTTTGGCTCTCTACAGACGTTATCTCTAATAGCTTGACTCAAGCTGTATTGATAATCGCATATCAACTCACCTTCTGGGTCAGAATAATTCACTAAAGCAATAGGAAGGGCGTCTGAGCGCCAAGGAGTGCCCGATAGCGCAAGTGTGTAAGTTGCAATATCCTGTAAATGGAAAACAACTTTCTCACCCCACGTATTGATTTTAGATTTATCTTGCGAGAATGAGCAGTGATGTATTTCATCAAAAATAAAAAATGTACGATACTTTCTAAGCCCATCCCAAGTACTTTCAGGAATAGAGCATAAGCTTTGATAAGTCATAGAGGCACCTACAGCCGTAAATGAGCCATCAAACGAACACCCAATTATTTTTCCAAATGTTCTTTTGATATTATTAGCCACTTCAACCGATGGTGAAAAGCAGATCACTCTATCTATCATTCCTTTATCAAATAACGTTTTGGCCAATGAAGCTGCCATTATTGTTTTACCAGCACCAGGAGTGGCCTGACATAGAAAGTGCTTATCAATAGCTGTATATTTTTTTACTGCTAACTCAACACATTCCCTTTGCCAACTTCTCAGCATTGCCGTGCACCATTATCCAAAGAGGCCAATATATTAGTTAAAGCGTTAACTTTTCCTAATAACTTCGCTGAATTATTTTTAGCATCGTCTAATGCAGAATAAAACAAGCTAAGGTGCTCAGGGAATCGCTTTTGTAGAGCTTTATATTCATCAACTTCCCCTAACAAAATCGCAAGCTCAGCCTCAAACTGTTTCTTTTCATTCAATAAAGTTTCAACAAGCGGTGATGCTTGATTATTAGTATGACTGCTAATTGATTTTTCTTTTTCAATTACAACTTGTTTCGCCACAAACGTAGCGTTATTAAACAGCTCAGTTTTAAAATACTTTTTATGGCGGCCACTTCCTTTTGTTTTTAAGAGCTCTTTTCGTTCAAGCGCTGTAATTTGCCTATAAATGAATTTACGCGCCTCATCGATATCTTGATATTTATCAGTTACGGTTAATAACTCATCTCTGAGCTCGACAATTGTAAAACCATTGCACTCTTTTTCGATCAAAAGGGAGTAAATGTGTTGGTTTAATTTGATAACTTGGGGCATTTCTTATACTACAACAATTAAGAAAACTTAGGGTTGCTAAGTATATAGAACAATGCAAAACTTAGAAATACTAAGTTTTATGCTCGAGAGTGATTTTAAGAACATTCCCACAAATAGAACTTAGGATTCCTAAGTGTACAAACCTTTGTAAAACTTAGACAATCTAAGCTATTAGAGACTGAAAAATGATGCTTCTGTGTTCCAAAATCCAATTCCAATTAGACTCAAACAAGCCCGCGCTAAGTCAGGTATTACTCAAAAGCAACTGGGTATACTTATCGGTATGGATGAAAACTCAGCGAGTGGTCGCATGAACCACTATGAAAAAGGCCGTCATATTCCAGATTTAACGACTCTAAAAAAGATCGCTAATGAACTAAATGTTCCATTGAATTATTTTTTCTGTGAAGATGAGACAACAGCAGAACTAGCAATTGAAATATCAAAGTTAGATACAGAGAAAAAGCTTTTATTAATTCAAGAGCTTAAAGGACCATCTAAATAGCTATATTGTACCCATACACAAGGAAGGTTAAATGCGATTTAATGAAAATGGACCTAATATTCCAGATGAACTTCTTGATAAATGTGACCACGGCAAAGTAGTTTTATTTTGTGGGGCTGGTGTTTCTTTTAACTCTGGACTACCAAGCTTTATAGAACTAACAAAAGCTGTAATTGATTTTTTTTCTCCACTAGAAAGCTCCGAGGTTTACCAAGAGTTCTTACCTTGGATCACCGAAAACTCTAATAAGTCACATCTAAGAACTCCATTGGATCAAATTTTCCACTTGCTATACCAAGACTATGGACGTGACGAAGTTAATCAAATGTAAGCGTCCGAGCAACGACACCTAGCAGAGTGGATTTAATTAATAGAAAATATCGTCAGTTTCTACTGGAGGTATTATGCAAAAAAGAACCCTTAATGACTGGCAAAAATTGATTGAGCAGCAAC